>Ga0326514_10000442_pt1 | contig 28387 bp, 24 predicted proteins | sample 3_2548_0518_D_FD_203653 | JGI IMG/M metagenome (GOLD analysis project Ga0326514, IMG submission 203653) | Bovine rumen microbial communities from UC Davis, California, United States - 3_2548_0518 | ecosystem: Host-associated > Mammals > Digestive system > Stomach > Rumen | place: USA... | reverse complement strand
GGGGAAGAGCGCTGCAAGAGATGTAAGTTCTTCTATTATTTCTGTTGGTGCTGAGATCAGGATATCTACAGGATCGGGAGTCCGGTATACAGTTCCGAGTATAGTAAGGCCGGATGAACTTGATTCTGATCTGATAATCAGATTCAGATCGACAGGTGTATTCAAAGATTCTTATATTGATGTGTCTTTTAACGGTTCAAATAAGATCCACAGAAGAAAACAGATTATCACTCCCGGTGAGATGGAACAGGTCATATTGAAGAGAGAAGATCTGCTTAATATATCCGGTGATATATGTATTGCTATATCGGAGAGCTGATATGGAGACTAAAGAAATTACATGTATTAATTGTCCCATGGGCTGCAGGTTAACAGTAACGATGTCCGGCAGTGAAGTAATTAGTGTTGAAGGAAACACCTGCAAGCGCGGAGATGTTTATGCCCGTACGGAAGTGATATCTCCGGTAAGAACTGTTACGACAACAATTAAAGTTACCGGAGGTTCAGTCGACAGGGTCAGCTGTAAGACTAAAACACCTGTACCTAAGGATAAGATATTTGATGTTATGGCTGAGATAGGCTCAGCAAGCTGCACAGCTCCTGTTAAGATAGGTGATGTGCTGATAGAAGACTGTGCAGGCACCGGTGTCCCGGTGGTTGCAACAAAGGATGTCAGTGATTTACTTGTTTGACATTAAATATTTCTCTCTTCTTGCCGGCGCGGCATTTGTTCTTAGTAAGCGTATGGTAAGAGAAGATAAATATATAGGTTAAGGGTAGTTAATTGGTTATGGATAGTTCTGGCAGTGCTTTTAAATCAGTTATTAGTGGCTTTGATAGCAAAGCTCGCTATTACTTTGATAAAGCATATTTGTATGGGCTGACTTTCTTTATCGCTTCCCAGGCATGCTATCTCACTAATCGAGTTTCTGTTCTGTTTTATTCCTGTTTATATATTCTTGGTGCATTTCTAATCAGTTTAGTTGCTATATTCCGTTTAACGGTTCTTTTTGCAAGTAATATTAAAAAGGCTTTGATAGCGGTTGTTGTACTGGCTTTCGGCATTGCATATCTGCTTTATTCTGCATTTACTGATTATTCTCCGGATTCATTGGCTTTCTTATTCGTAGTTATAGCTGCTATTGGGGCTGTCGGTGTAAAAGTTGATCATATACTTATATCGGGAATAATCGGGAATATAGTAATGGTCATATACAATGTTTTCACCAGTTTCATAAATCCTGATGAAGAGAAGGGTTTACAGGAATTCTTCTATCTTGGGAATAATTCATTTTATATTTCAAAGATCAATAACCGTTCATTATCTGATATGGCAGCTCACTATTTTTGGATAGTAATTGCATATTTATGGATAAGGGGTAAGAAGATCACCTGGGGTGAGATAATCGCATTATCTGCATTAAATGCTCTTATATATTCTGCGACGGGTTCTAATACAACGTTAATATGTTTTTCGTTTGCTTTGCTTATTACTATATGTTTTAAGCTTTTTAGTCATATCAAGAAAGATCTTCAAGCTTTAAAAAGAATTATAAGCTTTTGCGCAATATGGTCTTTTATTGTAATAGCTGTTCTAATGTTCATCCTGACATTTACTTATAATTCCCAGAATCAGTTTTTATACCGTTTAAACTCGATCTTGCACGAACGATTAAGTATTGGTCATCGTGGAATTGTTGAGTGTGGCATCAGTTTATTTGCTTCGGATGTTAAAATATTTGGTGAGAATGCAAGTCTTTCTGGGTTTTATAATTTTCTGGATTGTTCTTATATTTCGCTATTGATTAAATATGGCATTCTTCCGCTGTTGTTCTATATTGCAAGCATGACATTCGTTCAGATCAGGCAGAAAAAGTACATATATGGAACTTTATTACTTGCCGTATGCGCTTTATCTTGTATAGAGGAACACCATTTATCTGAAATACCATATAATTTCTTTATCCTTCTGATATTTGCAGATATTGATATCAATGCAAAGCTGAATCATATTTTAAGCAAGCCTGAAGTAAAGAAATATAGGAAGATAAGTTTAGCATCAGTAATTACGGGCTTATGTTTTATTGGTTTGGTAATTGGAGTTAATATTCCTCGTTATGTTGCCATAAGGGAATGTGACAGATTGGATAACAAAGCGGCAGATATATATGATGCAGTTCAGAATAGTATTGATGCTCTGTCCGATAGCGGTATATGGGAGCAGCAAGTAAAAAATATGTCTTCCGGACAGTATGGCAATATACTCTCAGAGCCGGATGATTATTCATTTGTTACAGGTAAGAACTGGAATACCATAGTTTCTGATCCCAAATCTCATGCTTATTATTCACTTACTTATCATTTTGGTGACAGTAACAATGATATATCAGAACTGATTATCGATGATAATGTTAAAGATATTGTCGGTTATGGCAGTGTTGTAATTGAATATGATGTAATTAAAGGAACGGTTTATTCAGTCTGGTATTCCGATTCTGAGATCTGTAAGCCCGTTTCAGGTGGAAGAGATGTATCACGAGCAGAACGGTTAAAGCAGGGAGAAGGGCGAGTCGGCTATTATGCAGGTGTTATCAATGCTTAAGATGAACGGGTATAAAATTATATCTTTTGCGCTGGCTGTTTGCGTAATGTTCACGTTTTGCTCGTGTTCGAATAAGAACACGGATTTTGACGGAAAGCGTTTTGGTAAGACTAGGAGTATAACTGTTCTGGTTGATTCGTTATATGATAATGGTTTTGATTCTGAAGTCGCTGAATATATACATTCCAGAGTTCTTGAGGATTGCAATATTGATGTAAGTTTTATGGATTCAAGTAAAATGAATCTTTATATGGGATTATCAGCGGATCTGGATTTTACAACTAATACCAATATGCTGATATCTTTTTACAGATATGGCTCATTATTAAATCTTGCTCCATATCTGGATCAATATTCATCATCTCTTACTGATCTGGTGTCATATTTAGGTGATGAGAATATATATTACAGTAACAGTAATCCCAATGAGATTATATGGCTTAATGCCAGGAGTGATCGTCCGGTTTCAAAAGTAACATTTATCCGTAGCGACTGGCTTGATAAACTGGGATTGGATGTTCCTCAGACAACTGACGAATTCTATTCTTGTTTAAAGGCTTTTCATCAAAATGCTGATCTGCTTTTGGATGACAGATCTGATTCAATGATTCCATTTCTTATCGATTCAGAGCCTAATATCAGTGCAAAACCGTTATTTGATTCTTTCCTGGATACATCGATCAGCGACAGAGAGTTTTACGATTACGGATATTGCAGAGCTGCGCAGCCGGGTTACTATCTGGGACTTGAACAATTAAATTCCTGGTATTTAGAAGGATTGATACCTGAAGATTTTAATAATATTGGAGTAAATACCAAAGAATACTACGGTCCGATCGAAGTTGGTCTTGTCGGAGCATTTTGTGCAGATTTTGATTATCTCTATATAAATGGAGATAATGCTCACATCAAAGCATTTAAAGAGAACTGTGGAGAAGAAGCAGAGTATATTCCGGTAAATACATTTGCTGACGTGAACGGTGAATATAACTGTTGGCAGGAAGATTACATTCATGATGGACTTAACAAAGTGTTTCTGCCTTCAACTTGCAGAGATCCTTTGGCATGCATGATATATCTTAATTGGATTTCAAATACTGATAATATTAATGCGATAAAAGATCAAAATCCAGATGATAAATTGGCATGTGACAAGTTCCTGATCACATCTCAAAGCTCTGATGTTACCGGAATTTATGATGTTTCTTCATATGATCTTGCTAAACAGATAGCTATGGAAAATACCTATATTCATCGTGGTAGTATTTGTATCAGATACTGGCCAGAAATATGTAATTCTTTCGATTCTGAAAGAGATTATTCAGTTTCATATCCGGAATCCATTCCTGTCTATGTTGATAATGTAATAAGAGCTGAGAACGGAAGTTTTAATGAGGTTTTATCTGATGAATATTCACATTTCCTGGATCGAGGGGTTAAATTACTTTTTCTGATAAGAGATGATGAATGGGATAAAGTAATGGTTAAGGGGGATATGTTGCCTGATTGATTATACGATAATAAATTTGTATAAACACTGTAATCGTTAAAGTAAATTGTGTCCTAATACAATTAAATGATTAAGGGGCCATCGGATTTGTTTTGCGACAGCCCCTATATGCTATAAATTTAGTAGTTATCAGGAGTACTCTGCGATAGCAGCGATAATTGCAATGAAGACGTAGATTGCAACATAAGCTGTTACGACTGAGCCGCCGATAAGTCCGCCTAATGAAAGATACTTTCCAACCTTAGCCTTACCGAAGAGCTGACCGCATTCTTCTGTGAACTTCTTTGCTTTATTAAGACCAAGGATACCGAAGATGATTCCGAGGAAACCGAACCATACTGTGCAAGCTGTAGCAACTGCAACGATACCCATGACCAAAATGCTCTTTGCAAGCTCAGGGTTATTAGCGCCCATAGGCATACCCATAGGAGCAACAGGTGTAGGCTGAGCATATACAGGTGTAACGGGCTGAACAGGCTGAACGGGAACTGCCTGGGGCTGAGGTGCAGGTGCCGGAGCAGGTGCAGGTGCGGGTTCAACAGGGGCTGCAGCTACGGGAGCTGCCTCTACAGGAGTAGCTTCAACAGGAGCAGCGGCAACAGCTGCAGCAGCAACGGGTGCGGCTTCGACAGGAGCAGCAGCTACGGGAGCTGCCTCAACGGGTGCTGCAGCAACAGGTGTTGTCTCAACGGGCTGTGCTACTGATTCAACTTTTGTGCCGCAGTTAGGGCAAAAAGCATTACCATCTTCAAACTGTGTTCCACAATTGGTACAGAACATTTCTCTATCCTCCAATATTCATTTAATGAGATAAAGAGATATTAACATTATTAGTATTTGGGTGCAAATATATAATAATGCACAAAAACCGATGGATTATCAGTTATTGGCGGGTATGACCAGTCTGACACTCCCTATTTTTTATTTAATAAATATAGTAAAATATCTTGTTGAATTTTGCTTGGACCTGTTTTGTGCTTTACGGTTTAAGAGGAAGGGGTTAGGAATATCCGTTAATGAAGACAGCTGTATTATTGCCTGTTTATAATCCGGACGAGAAGTTCCTTCTCCTTTGTGAAGAGCTGCACAAACGTGGTTTTAAGGTAGTTGCCGTTAATGACGGCAGTCGAGAGCGTTGTGATGAATTCTTCAAAAGAGCAGCTGTTTATGCTGATGTCATTGGTTATAAAGAGAATAAGGGTAAGGGTTATGCCCTTAAGCGCGGTTTTGAATATATCGGCAACAACTTAAGTGAAGATGTCGATTACATCGTTACCGCCGATTCAGACGGACAGCATGCCATTGAAGATATAGAGCGTGTAGCAAAGCTTACCAGAAAGACAGACACCATCGTTCTCGGAATGAGAGACTTATCTGAGAAGATCCCAATCAAGTCAAGGATCGGTAATGATATGTCCAAGATCGTATATACGATAGTTACGGGTGTTTATCTTCGTGATAACCAGTCCGGTCTAAGAGGATTCCCGGCCAGACTTTGCATGTGGCTTCAGGATATTCCCGGTAACAAATATGAGTATGAGCTCAATGTCCTTGCAACTGCGCATAAAGAGGGCATGAAGGTCACAGGCATCGACATCAAGACCATCTACGAGAATAACAATAAAAATACGCATTTCAGGCCGATCAAGGATACCATCAGGATCCAGAGATCTTTGTGGGCTTACGGTCTTATTTCTGCATTGCTTTATACGCTTTATATGCTGACACTTTCTATCCTTGTGTGGTTTGATATTCCGCATTTCTTCTATTGGACTATCGGTATCTATACATGGGTTACCGCAATGCATGCAGTGCTCAATGTTTTCTCTGCCGGCATCAGACACAGGCAGAAGATAAGCGTTGTCTATTATGTTACGTGTTCTATCAAGTACATCATTGCAACTCTGATAATGATGCTGTTCTACTATCAGGAATGGTTCATGCTGCTAGGCGCAGCAATCTCGCTTTTGGTCATATTAGTGTTAAGCTATGTATTTGGCAGATCAGGAATATTGGGAAAGGTTTAATTTATGGATAAGTGTAATTTTGCATTAGTTGAGAAGATACTTAATTCGGGTGAGACCATTGATACGGGCGCACAGAAGATCGTAATTAAGAACGTGCCTGATGATGGCGATTTTGCAGGGAAGATGGATCCAAGAGAGTTCTTCATTAGAAGTGCTATCTATGCTTTTCAGAAATCAATGCCTGCGCAGTTTTCCGTTGCGGGAATGCGTCAGACAACAAAGACTTACTGCCAGGATATGTGCAAGGGAGAGATCACTGAAGACGCAATAGATCTTACTTGCGGCGGCAGATCGTTCAAGCTTTTTTCATATGTGCCTTCTGACAGGGCAGATGAAGTGCTTCCGGTAATGGTATATATTCACGGCGGATCATTTATAGCATCTAAAGCTGAGTTCTATAAAGAGCCGTGCCGTTATGTTGCAGAGAACTTAGGTTGCAGAGTGTTCAATGTTGATTACAGCCTTGCTCCTGAGAATATTTACCCTGCAGCTATCGAAGATATTCTTGCCGCTGTTGAGTACATTTATAACAACGCTGCTTCATTGAAGGTTGATGCATCGAAGATCGGACTTTTCGGTGACAGCGCAGGCGCAAACCTTGCTCTTGCTGCGATCATCGATAACAAGACAGAGGTTAAGTTCAGCTATGCCGGACTTTTCTACCCCTGTGTTGATCTTTATTCAAGGGATAATCTCTACGACTGGAAGCTTGATATGTATGACGTCGGCGATGAGCAGAAAGAGATCATCAGTTCAAGACTCCAGCTCGGCCGTGCAGACGGCTTAGGCAATAACGATCTTATGGCTGCCATTCTTACCGCTTATTCGGGTGGCAGATATGAAGAGGTCAAGCGCAATCCTGACGTCAGCATGATTTATGCTGACCTTGGCAATATGCCTGCGACAGGTGTTTTCACTGCAGAATACGACGGACTCCGCATTCAGGCCGAATATTACTCCAGGCTTCTGGATAAAGCCGGAGTTCCTAATACACATATCAGATACAGAGGCGTATCGCATGCATTCCTTGATTATTTTGGAATCCTGCCTCAGGCTCAGGCTGCGCTTCTTGAGATGTGCGAACAAATAAAGAAGGTTTGGGGATAAAGAGGAAAATGGTTTCAAGCATTGTAACCGAGAATATTGCTGCGCTTAAAAATGCTCCGCAGACATTTGAATCGATCTACACGATTATCAAGAACAGATTTACGAGCGAGACATTCGGCGAATGGCTCGAAGATGGTAACATCTGCAAGATGTCCTATTATGAGCTTTATGAGAGAGTAGATGAGTTTTCTAAAGCTGCTGCTGTTTATGGTGCAGGAGGCTCTACCGGATTCGTAGGAATCTTCCTTGAGAATTCTGCTGACTGGGTTGCTTTGTTCTGGGGACTTCTTCAGGCAGGCTTTAAGCCTATATTGCTCAATACAAGACATAACATCAGTATTACTAACGAGATCATAAAGGATATGGATCCTGTTTTCGTAGTATCTGAAGATGTCCGCGTTGACAAGGCTGTATCCGTTAAAGATCTTTTGGCTGCTGGCAAGGGTACCAAGTTTGACAAATCCATGATCAAGTGGGCTGACGAGATCATCCTCATTACATCAGGATCCACTTCAAAGCCGAAGATCATCTCACACAGCGGCAAGACAATCTGTCTTCAGGTTGAGATGAGCGAAGATATTGTAAGGAAAAACCAGTCTATCCAGTACAACGCAAAGCTCGATATCCATAATCTTGCATTCCTGCCTTTCTATCACATCTTCGGTCTTATCGCGACACTGATGTGGTTTATGTTCTTCGGAAGAGGCTTTGTTTTCCTTCCCAAGTACGATGCGCAGAGTATCCAGTTTGTTTGCAAAAGGATCGGTGTTACGCATTTCTTTGCGATACCTTTGGTATGGAATAAGACTGTCGCTTCTCTTGAACGTGAAGTCGCAAAGCAGGGAAAGACGGAGAAGTTTAATAAGGCGATCAAGTTTTCTAATAAGCTTCAGAATGTTTTACCTTTGTTAGGCCCCATTATCGTAAGAAAGATCATCTTCAAAAAGGTGCGCCGTCAGCTTTTGGGTGAAAAGGCCACATTCCTTATCTCAGGCGGCGGATTCATATCACCCAGAACACTTGAAGTATTAAACGGCTTAGGTTATTCGATATATGCAGGTTACGGCCTTACCGAGTGCGGCGTTATCTGTGTTGAGCTTTCAAGAAAGTCTCAGTTCAGATGCGGTACGAGCACAGGTAAGATCTTCAGCAATATTGCTTATAAGATCAGTGATTCAGGCGAACTCCTTATTCCAAAGGAACACTCCATGAATGGTATTTATGTAGACGGTAAGTTTACTGAATTTAAAGAAGATTACTATCCGACAAATGACAAGGTAAATATTGATGAGACAGGACGTCTTCATATCATCGGCCGTCTTGATGATGTCATCATCGGACCCAATGGCGAGAATATCTCACCTGAAGAGATCGAATCAAGGATCAACAAAGGTGCTTTTACCCAGGAAGCCATGATCAATTGCCAGCTTCCCGGTTCAACTGAAAAGCAGATGGTACTTGTTCTTGCTGAAGACGGATCAATGGGTGCATTTGAAAAAGCCTCTTCATTGAAGGGTGTCTTTGCATCAATGGATCAGCTCACTATGTCAGAAAGACCTCTTAAGGTTCTTAACCTTATCGGCGCAATGCCTGAGAACTTCAAGGGCATCGACCGTAAGGAACTTGCTTCAAAGCTTGAGAAGGGCGAGCTCTATGCTACTGAATGCACCAGACCTACCGAAGAAGAGGTTACCCGTACGAGAAGCGCTGAATATACAGAGATCATCGGCAAGGTTTGTGATGTTTTCGCTGAGATCTTAAATAAGGACCGTTCTGAAATAACAGAGACATCCAACTTCGTATCACTTGGCGGTGATTCGATGCAGTATGTCGAGCTTTTGTCCAAGGTATCCGAAGTTACCGGAAGACCCATCAACATGACTGAGACACCGCTCATCACACCTATGGCGATTGCTGATTATCTCATTGAACAGAAGAAGGAGTCTGAATCCTGATGTTTCTTATTAGATGGCTCCTTTATATTAACAGCATTATCCCTGCGCTCATTCTTTTCCCAATAAAGAAGATCTATCTTCGTAAGGAAAAGAAGGAGAAGTATAAGGGACCTGTGGTCATTGCAATGAATCACACGGCTTTCCTTGACTATGTTGAGGCATTGCTGGCATTCCCGGGCAGAAGGAAATACGTTCTCGTAGGCGCACAGTTCTATGCTTACAATCCGGTGCTCACTTTCTTCCTGAAGGCTATGGGCGTCATTAAGGTTGATGCCGTAACTGGTAACATGGATGCCGTAAATAAGGCAGTAGAGCAGATCAACAAAGGTCATTCTATCCTTATCTTTCCTGAAGGACACATTGAGACTGAAGGAAAACTCCTTGAATATAAGCAGGCAGCAGCTCTTATCTCATTAAGTTCAGGCGCTCCTATCGTTCCCGTATTCCATAACGGAAGGATCGGCCCCGGCAAGCGTGACCTGATGTTCATCGGAAGCTATATGTATCCTGATACATACATGACCCGTGACGGACTTGATTCACTTCAGGACAGGGCAGCTGCATTTACAACTGACCTTCAGAACAGGACAGAGGAATACAGGCAGTTCTATCTCCGTAACTTCCTTATCGCTGACGGAAAGAAGCTTAAGAGACCGAAGTATGCAGGATTCCTTTATAACTTCATGAAGACAACAGCATGGCCCGGCATCAAGATCCTCATGAGGACAAAGATTAGCTATAACGGTGATCTCGCTCGCGGAACGAGATTCATGAACAAAGGAATGATTATCGTTGCAAACCATTCATGGTGGATCGATTCAGCTTTGCTCTACTATGTATTCCGCAGAGTTTACTGCAGAAGCCTTGCAGCAAAAGACGTTGCAGAAGTAAACAAGTCGTGGGGGTTCTTTGAGAAAGCCATGGGCTGCGTTCTGCTTGACCGATCTGGTTTTGACTGGGAATCTCTGAAGACGATGATGAACGGACTTAAGAATAACGAACCGTTTATCATCTTCCCGGAAGGACACATGAATTACGACGATGAATTCCTCGATTTCATGAAGGGTCCTGCCATGTTATCGATCTATACGAAGAGACCTGTAGTACCTGTTTATATCCATACTTCTTATAAATTGTTTAAGCCTACGCGCTTTGTCATCGGAGACCCCATAGAATTTGACAAAGAAGGGCTTGTAACAGATAATGAATCGTACGATAAAGCCAATGAAATAATGCGTGAGAAACTCTATGAACTCAGGCGTCAGGCGATATCGGAGACCAGGCCCGAGATGAACAGCTACATCAAGAAGGTAAGAGCCGAGATGAAGGCTAATCTTGCCAAGATCAGCAGCGAGATCGAAGAGGCCAGGAACGCAAAGGCTGGTGGGCAATAGGATTATGGATATGATTCCGGAATTGTATTCCATTTTCTGTGATACTTATAAGACGATGAACAGGACGTTTGACGTCCCGCTTGATATGATTACCGCCGATTCCGAATTGGAAGATCTCGGGATAGACGATTCTTCTTTCGAAGTCATCTTAATGAATATCGAATCCCGTATGAATGTAACATTGCCGGTTGATGAAGACTATAAATTCAGGAACATCGGCGATGTTATTACAATGATCAAGTCTTCAAATAATTAATTACATATTAAGGAGAGTAAAGAAAATGGCTGATTATGTAATTCTCACAGACAGCTCAACAGATCTTACAAAGGATCTCAGAGAAAGATTCGGAATTGACGATTATCTTCCGGGTAATATCAACTTCCCGGACGGACACACCGAAGATTCCACACTGGACTGGGAGAATATCTCACCCCAGGACTTCTACACATCAATGTCCAAGGATTCAATGTATTCCACATCTATCAAGGGTCTGGAAGTACAGGAGGCATTCTTTGAGAAGTATCTTAAGCAGGGTAAGGACATCCTCAACATTTCCTTGTCCCACGCTCTTTCAAATACATATGACTGCTGCCGCAAGGCTGCTTCAAACCTTCAGGAGAAGTATCCTGACAGAAAGATCATCTGCGTTGACTCACTCCGTTATTCAGGCGGCGACGGACTTCTCTGCTCCTTGGCAGGTGACATGAAGAAGGAAGGCAAGTCAATCGACGAAGTTGCTCAGTGGCTTGAAGAAAACAAGCACAGATGCCACCAGACAGGTACAGTTGACGATCTTAAGTTCCTCGCAAAGATGGGCCGTTGCTCCAACGTTTCCGCTTTCATGGGTTCACTCATCAACATCAAGCCTATCGCTGAGTTCAACCGTGACGGTATGAACCAGATCATCACGAAGGTTACAGGATACAAGAAGCTTTTCGCTGCCATGATCGAATACATGAAGGCTACTATCGAGCCTAACCCGAAGAGAATCTTCGTATCTCACACATTCCGTAAGGCTCAGTGGCTGCAGCTCCAGGAACTCATCCGTGAAGAGTTCAACCCCGAGGAGATCATCCCTACAACAGTTTGTATGGCTAACGGATCTTCCATCGGTCCCGGCATGGTAGTTGCTTTCTACATGGGTAAGGAGATTTCCGAAGGTCTTGTAGAAGAGACCAAGCTCTTAGAGGACATCAAGGCTAAGTTATAATGAACAGCTTTAATCCGGTCCCTCTGATAATTATCATCGCCCTCATAGCAATACTGGGCGGCGGCTTTATCTTCATGTGGTTTTACTGCATGAAGATAGCAAAAAAACAGTATGCGAATATGTTCATCCGCGAGTCCAAAGACAAATGGGCAAGAGGAAACAGCGCTCCCGAGAATGCCGAGCATACCGTAATGTTCGATACCGGCATGAAGTGGGGTAATGAGAACGCTTCATACATGACTGAGATCGAGATGACTTCGTTCGACGGTCTCAAGATGAAGGGCGAATACTTTGACTTCGGTTACGACAGGGCATGCCTCATAATGGCAGGACGTGCTGAGACATGTAAGTACTGCTATTACTTCGCAGATCTTTATCAGAAGAATAAGTTCAACATCATCGTTGTCGATCCCCGTGCTGCAGGCCTCAGTGAAGGCCTGTACACAGGTGCCGGAATGCTTGAAGGCAAGGATGTTGATTCATGGCTTAAGGTAGTTCACGAGCAGTTTGGTATCGATCACTTCGTTATCCACGGCATCTGCATCGGATCCGTCGCTGCGATCTATACAGCTGCAGATCACAATCCTTATGTTGATGCCATCGTTCTTGAAGGACCTTTCATCTCTTTCTATAACGTTCTCTGCCAGAGAACAAGGAATCTAGGCAAGCCTTCATTCCCGGTTTGTCTTCAGATGGGACTTCTCTTTAAGAAATATGCAGGCATAAACATTTTCAAGAATACGCCGATCAAGGCTATTCCGAAAGTTGAAGTACCCCAGCTCATGATCTGCGGAAGACAGGACGTGTCATCACTTCCCAAGTATTTCAATAAGATCAATGACGCAAGCGGATCTAAAAGAAAACAGATGGTCTGGTTCGATGAGGGTGCACATTCCCATTTAAGGATCAGAAATCTTGAGGCATATGATAAGGCAGTATCTGACTTCATTAACTTTGGAGGCTGATACATATGCATATTATTAGAATAAGAGGTAGAAGACAGGTAACATGGAATTATCAGTTCTTAAGAAAATGCTTATTGGCGGTGCCAAGAAGATCCTTGATAACAAGCAGGAATTAAATGACATGAATGTTTTCCCGATTCCTGACGGTGATACGGGAACAAACATGGACAAGACTATGAGCGGAGTTTTGAAGGTCCTCCTTGAGATTGGTGACAGAGACCTTGAATCTTCCGATTTCGATAAGCTTTATACCGGTGCCCTAATGAATTCACAGGGTAACTCGGGTGTTATTCTTTCTCAGTGGCTCAAGGGTTTTCTTAAGTCATTCAAGGATTTCGATGAATTAAACGCAGGTTCTCTTTATGCAGGTTTCCTTGCAGGTACCGAGAGTGCATATAACTCAGTAGCTGAACCTGTTGAAGGCACTTTCCTTACAGTTTGCCGCGAGGCACAGGAAAATGCCGAAGACAATCTCGATGAAGATACGACAACAGAGCAGTTCATGAAGGAAATCGTTGAAGGTGCCACAGAGTCTTTGAAGAAGACACCTGAGCTTCTGCCTATCCTTAAGGAATACAACGTTCTTGACTCCGGCGCCATGGGATTCGTATGCCTTGTAACAGGTATGCTCGAAGCTTTGGATGAGTCTTTTGAGATCGATCTTTCAGAGTTTGAGTCTGTTGCTGCTGTTGATGCAGGTGCATCCATACCCGGAATGGGCGAGGGGCTTGCAGAGTTCGGTTACTGCACGGAGATGATCATCCAGTTAGACGACGATAAGTCTGATTCATTTAATGAGACACTTGTCACATCCGATATGAGAGACTTCGGTAATTCTCTCGTACTGGTTAAAGACGGCAAGCAGGTTAAGATCCATATCCATACCTTAAAACCTGAGTCAGTTATGGCTTATTTCCATAAGTTCGGTGAATTCATTAAGCTCAAGATCGAGAACATGACGATCCAGCATCAAGAGACTCTGTTTGCCAATAAGAAAGACGTTGCAATCGTTGCAGTAGCTGACGGCGACGGCTTTGAAAAGCTCTTTAAGGAGATGGGCGTTGCCGAGATCGCAAAGGGCGGTCAGTCCAACAACGTATCCGTATTGAGCCTTTGTGATACCTGCAAGAATGCTTCTGCAAAGCATATTATAATTTTACCTAATAATAAGAACATCATCATGACGGCCGAGAAGGTTAGGGAAGTCATGAAGGACTGTGAGATCCACATAATTCCCACTAATTCCATGGCTGAAGGCTATCTTGCACTATCACTTGTTGACACCAATGCTTCATATCAGGAGATTGAAGCTGCTATGAACAAGGCTCTTGAGGGTGTTCATACAGGTCTTATCGCCAAGGCTGACAAGACAGGCGTATATAACGGAATCAACGTTACATCAGGTGATTTCATCGGAGTTTTGGATGACGACATCATCACATGCGCTTCATCCGATCTCAAGGAATGCCTGGAACAGTTTGTTCCGACAGTACCGGGGGGCGATTCATGCGAGTCAGTCATGGTTTTCGCTGACAACGAAGAAGATAAGGAACTTGCTGATTCCATCAATGGACAGATAAAGGCTGTTTGTCCTTCGGCTGAAATTTACTCTTGCATAGGCGGACAAAAAATATATAATTACGTTGTTGCGTTTTCTTAAAGCGCTTATTCGTATTTATACAGGTTAATTGATGAAAACAGAGAAGAACAGTTTGATCTTAAAGAACAACAGCGTCATACTTGGCGTTTCTTCTGCTGTCCTTCTTACCCTCCGACTTACACTAGGCTGCTAAGCAGCCATATTAGTTTGTCGGCTTGCTCGCGTAGGGCCAAAAATCACGCGTGAAATTTACAAAAAACCCGTAAACCTATATAATCTCTTGGTTACGTAATAAATAAAGAGGGAATTACTATGTTAACTTGCTTTTCAACACTCGCATGCCCTGATTTTTCTTGGCAGGATATCTACTCAATGGCTAAGGACTTCAATTTCAACGGAATTGAGATCAGAGGTCTCGGTCAGGACATTTTCTCGGTTAAGGCTCCTCCGTTCAGAGAAAGTGAGCTCCCGAAGACAGTAGCTAAACTCAAGGAACTGAAGATCGCCATCCCTTGTCTTTCTTCAGGCGAGCCTATAAACGATCTTGCCACAAAGGACAAGGCAATCGCTGAGATCAAGGCTTATATCGAGCTTGCATCCAAGCTCGGCACATCTTATATCCGTGTTCTGGGTGACCGTAATCCGGCACCTGAAAAGGAGATCGACGATAATGTCGTTATCTCAATCATTAGAGAACTCATTCCTTATGCAGAAGAATATAACGTGACTCTCCTTATCGAGACAAACGGCGTATATGCTGATACAAAGAGACTTAAAAAGCTCCTCGACGAGATCGGCAACCGCAAGGTAGCAGCTCTCTGGGATATGCATCACCCATACAGATTCATGGGTGAGTCTCCCGTAGAGACAGTAAATAACCTTGGCGAGTACATCAAGCACGTTCACGTTAAGGACTCTGTCATGGTCGACGGCAAGGTAACCTATAAGCTCATGGGTACAGGTGACATGCCTTTGAAGGAGATGTTCGATGCTCTCCAGGCAATCGACTATATCGGCTATATCTCACTTGAGTGGGTATACAGATGGTCCAAAGATCTTGATTCTGCAGGTATCGTTATCCCTCAGTTCGCAAACTATATGGAGACATACCGTCCGAAGCAGAAGACAGAACTTCAGATGGACAAGAGGGGAACCGGTTACTATCCCTGGCCCAAGGAAACTCTGATCGATCTCACATTCCCGGATGTATTGGATAAGATCTGCGAGCTCTTCCCGAATCAGTATGCTTTCAGATATACAGAGCTCGACTATACACGTACATATCCTGAGTTCAGAAATGACGTAGACAATCTCGCACGCGCATTCCTCGCGATGGGATGTAAGAAGGGCGACCATATCGCTATCTGGGCTACAAACGTTCCCCAGTGGTATCTCACATTCTGGGCAGCAACAAAGATCGGATGCGTACTCGTTACAGTAAACACAGCATATAAGATCCACGAGATCGAATATCTCTTGAGACAGTCTGATACATGCACATTGGTCATGATCGACAAGTTCAAGGATTCAGACTATATCCAGATCATCAACGAGATCTGTCCTGAACTCAAGGATTCAGAGCCCGGTAAGCTTGAAGCTGCAAGACTTCCTGTATTGAAGAACGTAATCACATGCGAATCCAAGGTTCCCGGATGCTTCCACTGGGATGAGCTCCCGGCACTTGCTGAGACAGTTCTATACAGTGATGTCGAGAAGATCCGCCGTACCATCGACAAGCACGATGTCTGCAACATGCAGTACACTTCAGGTACTACGGGATTCCCTAAGGGCGTTATGCTCACACACTACAACGTAGTAAATAATGGTAAGGCAATCGGCGACTGCATGGATCTGTCTTCATTCGACCGCATGATGATCCAGGTTCCCATGTTCCACTGCTTCGGCATGGTACTCGCAATGACAGCTTCCGTAACTCACGCAGTTACAATGTCACCGATCACTGCATTCTCACCCAGAAAGGGCTTGAACTGCATCAACCAGGAGAAGATCACATGCTTCCACGGCGTTCCTACGATGTTCATCGCAATGCTTGGACATGAGAACTTCCCGAAGACAGACTTCTCACACATGAGAACAGGTATCATGGCAGGATCACCTTGCCCGATCAAGACAATGGAGGAAGTTATCGAGAAGATGCACATGCCTGAGATCGTTATCACTTACGGTCAGACAGAAGCATCTCCTGCAACAACTATGTCCAAGACAACAGACACGATCGAGCAGAGAGTTAATACCGTAGGACCTTCTATCTTCGGCGTTGAGACCAAGATCGTTGATCCTGAGACAGGCGTTGAATTGCCTGACGGTGTTCCGGGTGAGTTCTGTGCACGCGGCTACAATATAATGAAGGGTTATTACAAGATGCCTGAGGCTACAGCAGCTGCTATCGACGAAGACGGCTGGCTCCATTCAGGTGACCTCGCTTTGAGAAGACCTGAAGACGGTTACTACAAGATCACAGGCCGTATCAAGGACATGATCATCCGCGGCGGTGAGAACATCTACCCTAAGGAGATCGAGGATTTCCTCTATACACATCCTAAGATCCAGGACGTTCAGGTAATCGGTGTTCCTGATGCTGACTACGGCGAAGAGATCCTTGCAGCTGTAGTATTGAAGCCCGGCGAAGAGTCTTCCGAAGAAGAGATCAAGCAGTTTGTCAAGGATCACATGGCTAAGCACAAGGTTCCGAGATATGTCGACTTCGTTGACGGATTCCCGATGAACGCAGCAGGTAAGATCCTCAAGTACAAGATGAGACAGGAAGCAGTCGAGAGACATAATCTCGAGAATGCCAACAAGATCGTAACTGCTTAAAGTCTTTATAAATGATATTTTGAGACAGGGGTGCTTCGGCATCCCTGTTTTTGTGTTGGAAGTCGGGCATAAATACGGCAAAGAGTACGGCATAGCCGTATTTTTAGCCCGATTTTTCCGCGTTTTGTCTTCGAAAATACGGCAAAGGATAAGGCATAGCCGTTTTTTTTGCCAGATTTTTCGGGTTCTGTTTCCCTAAATACGGCAAAGAATAAGGCATAGCCGTACTTTTGGCCAGATTTTTCGAGTTCTGTTTCCCTAAATACGGCAAAGAGTAATGCGTAGCCGTATATATTGCCTGATTTATTCAAATATAAAACGCATCATAAGAGTATGATGCGTCATTTGTTTGGTGTTTTACTAATATATAGTTAATCGAATTCTTCGTTGGGGAACAACAGTGAGAATATACCGTTTTTGGAAGAAGTCCAGATAAAATCAGCAATCTCTTCAGGTGATTCCTTCATGTCATTCATTATCCATGTCATTATGACAGCATTGCATCCGGCATTGCAGTAAGCGCAAAGGAGACGTTCTCTGTTTGTAAGGGTGTTTGGATCTTTAGAAAAGATGATCGATGCCTTGCTTGATGCCACATCAAAGATCTCATTAAAGAAATCCAGATCACAGTTAGGGGAGATGAGGATATTCAGGAAGTGAGGATGTTTCTTAAGAACAGTGAAAACTCCAACGAGATTCTGCTTGTTGTGGGTCTTGCTGATCTCAGCGATCTCATTAAGGTCATCAATGATGAGCTTTTTATGTTCGTCTAAGAACTCAAAAATATTATTGTAGTGGTAGTAGAACGTGTTGCGGTTGATCTTGGCTGCCGTGCAAAGCTCAGTAATCGTAATATTGGAGAGTTTTTTGGTCTTGATAAGATCTTCCAGCGCCTCAAGAAGAGCTGTTTGTGTTCTGATAACCCTTATGTCTCTTGTTCTCTTCATATTCATGCACCCTGAAATATATTAGATATATATATTTAACTATACCACTATATCTTAGGTAAACAGATAAATTGTTAAATAATTTTAACAAAAAATACTCCTGAGGAAATCCCCAGGAGTATTTGATTGAACTATCTTAATCTCAGAAGGATCAGAGCTTAGGACCAGCCTCAACGAGAGCCTTACCAGCTTCGTTTGTCTCATACTTCTTGAAGTTCTTGATGAATCTGCCAGCGAGATCCTGAGCCTTCTTGTCCCACTCTGCTGCATCAGCATATGTGTCACGAGGATCGAGGATTTCTGTAGAAACGCCGGGAAGCTCAGTAGGAACTTCAAAATCGAAGTAAGGGATCTTCTTTGTAGGAGCATTCTTGATAGAACCGTCGAGGATAGCATCGATGATTCCACGTGTATCAGGGATAGAGATTCTCTTACCTGTGCCGTTCCAACCTGTGTTAACGAGGTAAGCCTTAGCGCCGGACTTCTCCATCTTCTTTACGAGCTCTTCAGCATACTTTGTAGGGTGGAGCTCAAGGAATGCCTGACCGAAGCAAGCGGAGAATGTAGGTGTAGGCTCTGTGATTCCACGCTCTGTACCAGCGAGCTTAGCTGTGAAGCCTGAGAGGAAGTAGTACTTTGTCTGCTCAGGTGTGAGGATGGAAACAGGAGGGAGTACGCCGAAAGCATCAGCAGAAAGGAAGATTACGTTCTCTGCTGCAGGACCAGCGGAAACAACGTTAACGTTCTTAGCGATCTTCTCGATGTGGTCGATAGGATAAGAAACACGTGTATTCTCTGTAACCGTCTTATCAGCGAAGTCGATCTTGCCGTCGTCAGCAACTGTTACGTTCTCGAGGAGAGCGTTTCTCTTGATTGCGTTGTAGATGTCAGGCTCATTCTCCTTGGAGAGGTTGATAACCTTAGCATAGCAGCCGCCCTCAAAGTTGAATACGCCGTTGTCGTCCCAACCGTGCTCGTCGTCACCGATGAGGAGTCTCTTAGGATCTGTGGAAAGTGTTGTCTTACCTGTTCCGGAGAGACCGAAGAAGATTGCTGTGTGCTTACCTTCCATGTCTGTGTTAGCAGAGCAGTGCATTGAAGCGATGCCCTTGAGAGGGAGGTAGTAGTTCATCATGGAGAACATACCCTTCTTCATCTCACCGCCGTACCATGTGTTGATGATAACCTGCTCACGTGATGTGATGTTGAAAGCAACGCATGTCTCTGAGTTGAGTCCGAGATCAGCGTAGTTGTCAACCTTAGCCTTTGAAGCGTTGTAGATAACGAAGTCAGGCTCGAAAGAAGCGAGCTCTTCCTCAGAAGGAACGATGAACATGTTCTTTACGAAGTGAGCCTGCCAAGCAACCTCAACGATGAAACGGATAGCCATTCTTGTATCCTTGTTTGCACCGCAGAAAGCATCAACTACGAAAAGTCTCTTGTTGGAGAGCTCTTTCTTAGCGATGTCCTTAACAACTTCCCATGTAGACTCTGTCATAGGGTGGTTGTCGTTCTTGTACTCATCGGATGTCCACCAAACTGTGTCCTTGGAGTTCTCATCCATAACGATGTACTTATCTTTAGGGGAACGGCCTGTGAAGATACCTGTCATAACGTTAACAGTATCAAGCTCAGTAACCTTACCAACCTCGTAACCTTCGAGACCGGCTTTTGTTTCTTCTTCAAAGAGTGTCTCATATGAAGGATTGTAGACGATCTCAGTTGTGCCTGTGATGCCGTACTTTGTCAAATCAATGTTTGCCATAATCGGTAACCTCTTTCCTTAAAATTTAACACGATAATTATAAAGCTTTTTGCCTGAATTGTACTTGTTATTTTTCGGTATTTTCGATTAGATTTGAGACAGAAACGGCTTTTATTATTAAAAATCATTGAGTTATCGGCAGAATGATTTTCACTTATAACTTAAGTCATATTTGATATAATGACCGGGAACAAAAATGAGGGGTGACAGTATGTCAAAATCAGGTAAAAAGATAAGTAAAAAGAAAGTTTTAAAGATCGTTCTGATTTCTTTGGCTGTGTTTATCGTGCTCAATCTTCTGGGCGCTGCCATCGGAACATCAACTTCGATCACGCATCCCAAGCGCGCTTCTTATGATGAAGTGATTACAGAAATGCAGGAAGCCGGCGTCTGGGGCAATTTCAGCAGTTATGATAAGGAAGATTATATTGTTAAAGGCCTGGACGGCTATGAACTCCACTGCTCGAAAATCTCCACGCCTGAGACTGTCGGGACAGGCAAATACCTGATCTATTCCCACGGACATCAGTCCAACATGTATGCCGGATCCAAGTATTGCGATGCATTCATTGAGCTTGGATTTACATGCATTATTTATGACCTCAGAGGCCACGGTCCTCAGAATGAGAAGGCTATCTGCTCTATGGGCGGCTACGAAGGACAGGACCTTAATTACATTATCGAAGATACATATTCCAGATACGGAGACGTTAAGCTCCTTGGCCTTCATGGCGAATCGATGGGTGCTTCCGCTACTTTAAATGCTTTGAGATATACGGACAAAGTCGACTTTGCAGTCGCTGACTGCGGTTTTGAGAGCCTTAAGTTCATGGTCCACGATATGTATAACGATATGTATTTATATCCTTTCGGAGCCTGTGCAGACTTAGGATTCAAGCTCATTTACGGCATTGATGATGAGGAGGTCAGCGGAATCGATGCTCTTAAGGGCAGCAATGTTCCTGTTCTTTTCGTACATGGCCTGGCTGACGACTGGATCGACGTCGAGAACAGCGAGGATATGTATGCAGTAGCAAGTCAGTACGCATATAGCGAGATCTGGCTTGTTGAAGGCGCCGGACATGCGCGTTCCAGAGAGATCGCAGGAGAACAGGCTTATAATGAACATGTAGAATCGTTCCTTATAAATTCCGGCGTCATGGCTGAATATGAGGCTGAAGCAGGCATAGAGGGAGAGGCAGCATAACAGCCTTTCCCGAGAATAGATGTCAATTTCTGTTATGGCAAGCTTGCCTATAATCTAAATTGACAAAGAAATAGCGCTTTAATATAATTATCAACGCGCACGGGGTTGTGGCGGAATGGCAGACGCAGCAGACTCAAAATCTGCCGACCATAAATCGTGTGGGTTCAAGTCCCACCAGCCCCACCAAAACCCGTAGACATTATGTTTACGGGTTTTATTTTTGTTAAAATTCAAATGTATAGCATTATGTTGAAATGTCTAAAATCAGACTGGCAGTTCAATTTTAGACATTTGGACTAAGAGGTAAGATTTGCAGGTCATTGTCGAAAGGGTCAATTCCAAGGAAGAAGAGCAGGCTGTCATTAAGGCGGTCGAGGTTACTGATGAGATCTCGGGTGCCATTGAACTTCTTGAGGGAGATTCAAAGAGCTTTACTGTCAGTAAAGACGGCAAAGTCTATATTATCAAGGCTTCTGCGGTTTATTACATTGAATCTGTCGACAAAAAGACTTTCGTTTATACCAAGCAGGGTTGTTATGACTGCAAATACAGGCTTTATGAACTTGAAGTAATGCTCGGCGGATATTTCATGAGATGCTCAAAGTCCATGATAATCAATCTCAAGAAGATAAAGAATGTTAAGTCACAGATCAGCGGCAGGGTAGATGCGACAATGCTTAACGACGAGATAGTCGTTATTTCCAGAGGTTACGTAAAGGAAGTCAAAAGGAGGCTCGGAATAGGATGAACAAATTAAAGTTATGGCTTGAACAGACTATGATGATCTCTTTTGCCATCTTTTTGGGCATCATAATCGAAGGTCTCGTCTATTCTTTTATGGGTGATAATCTTGCTGATTTCAACTTGACATGGCTTCAGCTGGTATCCGTTATCCTCACAGGCGCTGTATGTTCTTTGCCGACACTTTTCTGGCTTATTGATGATCTGCCAAGGAATAAGTTCATAGTCAGGATAATTCTTCATTGTATTTGTCTTTATGCCGTTGTTGCATTGTTCGGCTATGTATTCAAGTGGTTCCAACATATGGACGGCTTTATCTTCATGACCATCATCTTTTTCATGGTATATGTTTTCGTATGGCTCATGACTCTGTGGTTCCATAAGCGTGACGAGAACCAGATAAATAAGGCTTTGGACGATATAAGGGACGAAGAGTAACTAAACATCGGCGATTGCATTCTTGTAGCCATATTACGCATTTTTCAGCAACTTGGTAATACTTTTCCGCAACTTGGTTGAGTTGCTATTTCCGCATGCATTCCTCTGGGGTATTGTGACCTTGCAAGGAGGAATGAACATGAAAATAATCGAAGTTAAAAACCTTACAAAAGTGTACAAGGAGCATACTGCAGTTGATGGTATCTCATTTGATGTGGAAGAAGGGGAGATGTTCGCATTTCTGGGCGAAAACGGTGCCGGCAAGTCAACAACGATAAATATGCTGACGACAATACTTAAGAAAACAGACGGTCAGGCTTTTATCTGCGGACATGAACTTGGCAAAGAAGACGACGAGATCCGCAAGGTAAACGGAATCGTATTTCAGAACTCTGTCCTCGACAAGAAGCTCAGCGTAAAAGATAACCTGCTTACCAGAGGTTCCTACTACGGTCTCAGCAAAAAGCAGGTTCTTGCAAGGCTTGAGCCTTTCTCTGAAAGATTCGAGATGAAAGACATCTGGGACAGAAAATACGAGAAACTCTCTGGCGGACAGAGAAGAAGGGTAGACATCATGCGGGCCCTGATCAATAACCCTAAGATCTTATTCCTAGACGAACCTACGACAGGTCTTGATCCTAAGTCCAGAAAGCTTGTATGGGATTACATCAACTATCTGCGTAAAGAGCATAAGATGACGATATTCCTTACAACGCATTATATGGAAGAGACAAGAGATGCCGACCATGTTGTAATCCTTGATAGAGGTAAGATCATTACTACAGGGACTCCGGCTGAACTTAAGACAAGATATGCCCATCCGAGACTCGTATGGTATACGCCTAAAGGTGAGGATGCTGAAAATCTCATTCAGCAAATCAGCTCAAAATATGTCTACGATGCCGATCATTACAACATTGAAACAGACAGTAATCTTACGGAGTTTATTTTTGAACATAAGGATGAGATCAAAGACTACGAATATGTTAAGGGAACTATGGATGACGTATTCCTTAACCTGACAGGAAAGGAGCTTGCTTCATGAAGGACTTTTTGGGATTTACGAGGAGAAACCTCATTATCTATTTCAAAGATATTCTTGCGATATTTTTCTCGCTTTTGACTTCGATAATTGTATTTGTACTTTATCTGCTGTTCTTGAAGGGTACATTTGTAGATGCTCTAGAAGCTACGATGAACGGGCTTGAGAACTTCGTATCCGGCGGAGACATTGATATGCTCGCAAACGGCATCCTTCTTACGGGAATTTTAGGAACTGCAATGATCACTGTGCCTTACACATGTCTTCAGACAATCGTAAAAGACAGGGAATCAGGCGTGGACAGCGATATCTGCGCTACTCCGCTCAAGAGATGGAAGATCATCCTCTCATACTTTACGGCATCCACATTATGCTCATTCATTATGACATCGCTTATTCTGACTGTAGGTCTTGTCGTTATCGGCTCAATGGGCGATCTGCACTTAAGCATTGGTTCTTACATTGCAGCTTACGGCCTGATGTTCCTGGGATCAGTTTCCTCAACGGCTTTGTTTATGCTGGTCATGCTGTTCTTCAAAACGTCATCTACAAGTACTGCATTCTTCGGCATTTTATCAGCAGCTGCAGGTTTTGTTATCGGCGCTTATATTCCTTTATCCCAGTTTTCTGACGGTGTGCAGGGCTTCTGCAATCTGTTCCCGGCAACCCACATTACTTCACTTATCAGGAACATTCTTTTAAGCGGAATAACAGAAAGCATTGATTCTTCTATTGGCGGAGTCGATAACGGAGCATTCATATCGGCTGTTAAAGATACATTTAGTTTCAATGCACATGCCTTTGGAACAAGCTTCAGCGGAGTGAATTCTGTACTTTATGTAGGAATCATTGCTTTGGTATGTATTGCAGCCATGATCGCGGTGTACAGCAAAACATATAAAAAATAATTATCCTACTTCGTAGAAATTAAAAACGAACTCTTTAGCATTAGAAACCTTCTTAATGCTGAAAGTTCCTGAACTATACTGAAGAGCCTGATTGCCGGCTGCGCCAACATTAATGATGTGCCAGCCGCCTTCAGCCTTTTCAAGTCTCCAGAACTGGTAATTGTCTTCGACGGGCTTATCAGTAAGTATCAGATCACCGGTGGAAGTTGCAGCCAGAAATCTGCCTTGAAGGTCACGAAGCGTAAGATTCTGTCTCTCATCGTAGAATAAAGTGAACTCTAAAGCTTCGGCAGGTATATTTCCATATAGATTGGTGCCGTCGGAAGGAATAGTGATCCCGATAAAGCCTTTGTTCATCGCGCTTTCGGTTATAGTTCCTCCGAAAGCTTCGTTATATATAATGTAATTCTTTTTCTCTTCAGGATTCTTTGTATATATGGCAGATATCTCATCGCTGAAAGTGGATGTGGAAGATGTCTCTGAAGAAGCAGAAGACGGAGATGTCTCACTTGCTGAAGTCTCAGTCGTGGTAGTTGTAGCTTCAGATGTTGTTGCCGCTGTAGTGGTTGCAGCAGTTGTCTCTGATGTTTCAGCAGTTGATTCTGATGTGGCAGAAGATTCTGTTTCTGTAGTAACAGTCGTTGACTCGCCGGTTTCAACAGTAGTAGTTGCTTCGAAAACGTTTGTGATATCTGAAGACTCTGTAGCTGTGGGTTTTGCCGTGCATGACATGAGCGACAACGAGAAACCTGCGCAAAGCAGAAGTGATGTGAACTTTTCAAATCTATGCATATCCCTAATTCCTCCTAAGGTAAGTTACATTATACCTGAACGGATAAAATTCTATCATTAACTCTTAAAATCAATCTGATTGTAAAATGTCATTATTATTTGATGTATAATCATGGCATACCTTTATTTATCGGCATTTCAAAGAAGTGGAAGCGATACAGATATATCGTAGCCGGCAAGTTATACAGAGATAGATGAGGTTCTGATCTTGGTCTGGTTAATTATTGGCATTTCAGTATTCTTTACCTTAATGTTCGTAAGCCTTGCGATCTTTTCGTGGCGCAATGTTAAAAGATCCTTAAAGCCGAACACCGTAACACTTGAACGTGAGATCGAATCAAACAAGAAACGCGGCTTTTGGATGGATTTTGATTCATACAATAAGGTCGAATATGAGATAAAAGGGAAGAATGGGTATATCCTTCACGCCATGTTTGTTGATAACGAAGAAGTTCGTGGAACAGGAAAATATGTAATATTGTGCCACGGGCATACTAATAACCGTTATGGCTCAGTTAAGTATGTTCATTGTTTTATGAAACTCGGATACTCCTGCATTATTTACGATGCGAGGCATCACGGCCTTAATAAACCCGATATATGTACAATGGGCAACATCGAATCCGACGATCTTAAATTTGTAATCGAAGATACCAGGGCAAGATATCCTGATATTAAGGTTTTGGGGCTTCACGGAGAATCGATGGGAAGTTCCACCTCATTGTCCGTAACAAGATATAATCCGGATATCGACTTCATCGTTGCCGACTGCGGATTTACCCGTTGCTATGATGTCGTCAAAGACGGTTACGGAAATCTTCACATGGCCTTTGTTGCGCCGCCGATAAACCTGGCCGGCATTATCTTATATCATGTCGATATGAGAAAAACTTGCGCTATTGAGCATCTCGAAAACAATAAATACCCGATCCTTTTCATTCACGGCTCAGGCGACAGACTCGTTAAGCCATATCACAGCCAAAAACTTTATGATGTCGCAAGAAAGAACGGAGCATACTGTGAGCTTGTTCTAGTTGAGGGCGCAGGACACGCCAGAAGCAGGGCAGTGGCCGGGTTCGAGCAATATACCTCATATATTCAGCACTTTCTTGAGCATATTGGATTGTAGTTTCTTTTTCGAGTTCAAAAAATCACATCAAAAGTCACATTTCGAAAAGTCGCAGTGTGGCTTTTTCGAGCCGTCAATAAAAATCACAGTAAAAGTCACAGTAGACCCTGACGGTTACTGTGATTTTTTCGAGCCTTTATTAAAAAATCACGCTAGAAGTCACAGTACACTATGACGTTTACTGTGATTTTCAGAATCAGAGATAAAAACTATATTGCTTTTAAACCTCATAAAATATAAAATTCAAAAAGCAAAACTTTAAACGGTCCGGCGAGGCCGTAAGTGGCTGTTAATATACTTGTATTTACGGATTCCTTTCTGCCGGACGGGCTTTACATAGCCATATTCTTAGCGGAAGGAGTTTTTTTATGGTTTTAATTCCCGGTCATGAACTGATGGATGAAGCAGCGATCTCCCGTGCGCTTATCAGGATCTCCCATGAGATAGTTGAGCATAACGACGGACTTGAGAACGTAGCTATCATCGGAATCCAGAAAAGAGGCGTGCCTCTGGCAATGAGACTTCGTTCTCTCCTTGAGGAGATAGAAGGCGTGAAAGTACCGATGGGTATACTCGATATCACTTTCTACAGAGATGACCTCTCTATGCTCTCTGCTCACCCTGTCGTAAACGGCACGGACATTCCCTTCGATGTAAATGATAAAAAGATAATCTTAGTAGACGATGTTCTCTTCACGGGCAGAACGACAAGAGCTGCCATAGAGAACATTTTCGATATGGGAAGACCTGCAAACATCCAGCTTGCTATTCTGATCGACAGAGGACACAGACAGCTGCCGTTCAGAGCTGATTATGTAGGAAAGAACGTGCCTACCGCAATTACTGAGCACATTGACGTTGAAGTCAAGGAAGTTGACGGTCAGGACCGCGTAATACTGCTTAAGGAGGAAGAAGGATAATGGGACTTAAGAGCAAAGATCTCCTCGGTATGAAGCAACTTACCGCAGATGAGATCATGGAGATCTTAGATACAGCTAAGACAATGAAGCTCGTTATATCGTCTGCTAACAAGAAGACATCACATCTTCAGGGCAAGTCGGTCGTAACGCTTTTCTATGAGAATTCGACAAGAACAAGACTTTCATTCGAGCTTGCTTCGAAGTACATGGGATCTGCTTCTGCAAACATCTCAACTTCGGGAAGTTCTGTAAACAAGGGTGAGTCACTCCTTGATACTGCAAGAACGATCGACATGATGGGTACGGACATCATAATCATGAGGCACAACCAGTCCGGTGCGCCTCATTTTATTGCTCCTTACCTCAAGGCATCTGTCGTAAATGCCGGTGACGGAATGAACGAGCATCCTACACAGGCACTGCTCGACATGCTCACAATGTATGAGAGATTCGATACTTTCGAAGGTAAGAAGATCGCGATCTGCGGTGATATCTATCACTCAAGAGTCGTCAGATCCAACGCTATCGGACTTTCCAAGCTCGGTGCGCAGGTCAGTGTATACGGACCTAAGACCATGATGCCCATTGGAATCGAGAACATGGGTGTCAGGATCGCCGACAGTGTTGCTGACTGCGTAAAGGATGCAGATGCTGTCATGGGATTAAGAGTCCAGCTCGAGCGCCAGCAGAAATCACTCTTCCCGTCGATCGCAGAATATGCAAAGTTCTACGCGATCACACCGGAGATGCTTGCTCTTGCAAAGCCGGATGCATTCCTGATGCACCCTGGTCCGTGCAACCACGGAGTAGAGCTTCCGACGGCAGTTTACGACTGCGACCAGTCGGTTATTAATGAACAGGTTACAAACGGTGTAGCAGTCAGAATGGCTGTTCTCTACCTGCTCATGGCAAGGAGGAACCAACTGTGAGAATCATATTAACCAACTTCAAAGTATATAACGATGAGAAGATCAACAAGATATTCATTGAAGACGGCAAGTTTGCTGCTGAGTTTGCTGAAGATAAGGCTGACAGAGTGATCGACCTTAAGGGTGCAACTGTAACACCCGGTCTTGTTGACATGCACTGCCATTTAAGAGAACCGGGCGGTGAATATAAAGAAACCATCGCAACAGGTACTGCTTCTGCAGCAAAGGGCGGCTATACATCAATTTGCCCGATGCCTAATACAAATCCCGTAGCTGACAATGCTGCTGTTATCAGCGGAATCCTTAAGAAGGCAAAAGAAGCCGACAACTGCCGTGTATATCCCATCGGTGCAGCTACCA
>Ga0326514_10000441_pt1 | contig 28412 bp, 47 predicted proteins | sample 3_2548_0518_D_FD_203653 | JGI IMG/M metagenome (GOLD analysis project Ga0326514, IMG submission 203653) | Bovine rumen microbial communities from UC Davis, California, United States - 3_2548_0518 | ecosystem: Host-associated > Mammals > Digestive system > Stomach > Rumen | place: USA... | reverse complement strand
ACGGTCACGAGAGCGGCAGGAATCTACAACGGCATCTACCGCTGGAGAATCTACTTCCAAGACGTCGGCGACACGGAGCCTCCGATTGTAGCTGGCGCAGGGAGCCTCTTCAGCAAATACAACGCCGCAAACAACACGATGGACATCTTCGAGGACTACACGGGATGGCAGGCAACGACATGGCCAACAACCGAAAGCTACCAAATTAACAGCACTCGTCCGATCATCAGAATCGACCAGCTAGACGCTCCGGCCCAGGAAGAATGGACTCAGGTCCGCGACTTCTACCCAGCAGACATGGGAACCACACCGGGCTGGTGCCTTCAGAACACGCGCCTCGGCTTCCATATCTACTCCGGTACATTCCCGACAGCCAGGGCAGACATGAATTCACAGATCGCCAACGGAACGCTCCACAGCGGAACTCCACCGGATTACATCGCCTGCGCGGTTTATTGGGACAACAGCATCGCTGAGGGGCACATCGGAGCATGGGACCACGGGACCATTTATTCGGACGGAGCAGTCTACCCGAGCTTCGACGCTATCGACAGAGGCTACCGAGGCTGGGGCGAGTTTTGTGACGGCCAACGTGTCGTTCAGCATGTCTAATCAAGGCAATTAATCAGGAGGATCACCATGACAATGCTAGGCGTCGACGTCAGCAAGTGGCAGGGAGTCGGAGCGGGAGATGAAGCTCCAGACTTCATCATCGCAAAAGCAACCGAGGGCGCAGGCTTCGTGGACCCGAACTGCGACGGCCACATCCAGCGAGCACTCAGCCAAGGCAAGAGCGTGGGCGTCTACCACTTCGCTCGACCGGACCTCAACGACCCAATCACCGAGGCTCGCTTCTTCGTTCAGAACATCAAGGGCTACATCGGCGAGGCAATCCTAGTCCTGGACTGGGAACAGCCAGGCACACAATGGAACACCGCCTGGGCCAAAGAATGGCTCGACGAGGTCCAGAATTTGACCGGCATCAAGCCACTCATCTACATGAGCGCAAGCGTCATCAACCAATATGACTGGAGCTTCGTCGCTCAAGCCGACTACGGCCTCTGGATCGCAGGCTACCCAGACCTCCGCGACAGCTGGGACATTCCAGATTTCCCTTACAGCACCGGAGCCTGGGGCTTCTACGCAATCTGGCAATTCACCAACAGCAACGGCAGGCTCGACCGCGACATCTTCCAAGGCGACAAGAACGCCTGGAACGCCTACGCGAAGAGCAACGGCGAAACCAAGCCAGCACCAGCACCAGCCAAGAAGACTAACGACCAGATCGCAGACGAGGTCATCACTGGCAAGTGGGGCAACGGAGCAGACCGCAAGCAAAGGCTCGAGGGCGCAGGCTACGACTACGCAGCCATCCAAAGGCTCGTCAATCAGAAGCTCGGGGTTAACGATCGCCAATACTACACAATCCGTCCAGGCGACACGCTAGGCGCAATCGCTCTTACATTCGGAACGACCGTGCCACAGCTCTGCGCATGGAATGGAATCCAGGACCCCGACATCATCTACGCAGGCGACACCATCCGCGTCAAATAAAGGAGAATCACAATGGCAACCAAGAAAAGCACAACAAAAGCAACCATTCCGATGAGCAACAAGACCTACGACATCCTAAAGGTCGTCGCAATCGTCATCCTGCCACTCGTCCAATTCATTTATACGGGCCTGGCACAAATCTGGGGCTTCGGATTCGGCGAGCAAATCAACGCCACGATTCAGCTCATCATCGGCGCAATTAACGTCATTCTGGGCGCAGCACTCGTTAAAAGCTCCGCAGACTATCACAAGGGCGACACGAGAGCGTAGCTCGAGCAGGGCCTCGCGCCCTCACTCCTGCAGCCGAGGATCAACTAAGCGAAGCATCCTATTCTTTACAACGGCGGCGGGATTGAGGACACGAGCCTCGAACATTCCAGAAAAGGGGGGGAGCAAAATGAAACTTGACGTGTTCATCGACATCCGCGAGCGCATCAACAGCAGGGCCCTCTGGGGCTACCTGGAAGACACCGGCATCAACGTGACGGACCTCGGCACAAATACCCTGGTTTACGGCACGATCGAGCTGGAGAATCTGACCCTGGTCCTCACGACCTGCCTCGAATTCGGAGATGCCATCGTAACCATCACGCCACCCCGCCACTAAAACAACCGCCCGGACAAAAGTCCGGGCAAATTCGAGAAACAAAATGCAAGAAATTATCATCGCAGCAATCAGCGCAGGCTTTCCAACTATCGCAACAATCGTCACAGCTACAATTCAAGCCAAGACCGCCAGTAGGAACGCGGCAAAGCAGAGTATCCTCCAAATGATCATGGAGGACCACATGGCGGTAGCAGAGGGCAAGCTCCCGAGCAACTATCAGAACATCCTCAAGGAGTACGACATCTACCACAAGGCCGGCGGAAACTCATACATCAGCGAGAAAAAAGAGGAGTACATCCGCTGGTGGCACGAGCAAGAAGAAGCGCGCAAAGCCAAATAATGTTACAATCAAGACGGAGGCACTGATGATCCGCCTCCAAAAGCCGCCCTTCGGGGCTGCTTTTTATTTGGCCAGAACACACTCCACCTCTGTTGAGGGGGTTGACAAAATCAAGCAAAAGCGGTATAATGAGAGCAGAATTAAACAAGGATCATCACAATGCAAAACTCTAATTGCGAGCGCGAAAGAACGCTCGAAGACCAGACAATCACGCTCGACTACGAAGAGCGCGCACTTCTGCGCCGAATTCTCACTCAATACTGCGAAAAGGCCGAAAATCCAGTCGACGAAGAAACCGCAGCCAACATCCTCGAAAAGACGAAGAGGAGCTAACATGGCCGAGCAGACATTCGCAATCACGATCAAGCACGAGGGCGAGGACTGGTGGCTGGCAAAGATGACAAAAGCTAAGGCTCCACTCAAGCACACCATCTACTCCTGGAGCTCGCTCCGAGAAGACGCACTAACAAACTTTGACACATTCGCCCAAGCTGAAGACATCGCCGCCAAATGCGGAGGCAAGGCCATCACAGCCGAAGCCTGCCCACGATGCCACGGCCTCATGAGCAAACACCCGGCACTCAGCCGAGAAGACAATCGAACGCAAATCTGCCAACGCTGCGGAACCCGCGAAGCATTGGAAGATTTCGAGAATCACGAGCCCACTCGACAAATCCGAGAATCTGCGCTATAATACAAGCATCGATTCATCTACAAAACGCCACCCCATCGGTGGCTTTTTGTGCCTCGCCTTCCAAGCCCCGAAGATAATCAACTCAATCTTCGGAGGTAATCAATGGATCCACAAGACCAACAGCAAGAAGCAAGGTACGTCATCCTGACAGAGGACATCCTCAGCAATCCCGAGCTGACTTCTAATGACAAGATCATCCTGGCACGAGCAACAGGCTTCCCGGAATTCTTCGAATCGGCAGAAATTACCGGCAAATTTCTGGGCATGAACGAGCGAACGGTAAGGCGCTCGAAGCAAAAGCTCCTCGAGCTTGGCTTTTTAATCGAAATCAGGAACACAGGCCACGGCAAGCGCTACGCGGTCGACCTACATCGCACTCTACAAAAGGCGGACAATCTGAGCGGACAAATTGTCCTATCAGACCGGACAAATGATGCACGACCGGACAAAATTGGTCATCAGACCGGACAAAATTGGTCATCAGACCGGACAAAATTGGTCACAGAGAATAAAGAGAGATTAAAAGGAGAAGAAAAACTATTATTTGAAGATAAATCTTCAAATAAGGCGCAGGCGCCTGGCGATGAATCGGAAGAGGTTCAATTAAAGGAAGACAAGCCTGCAATCTACGGCAAGCCCGAGATCAACGAAATCCTCGATTTATGGGAAGAAGCAACAGGCTTCGACTGGCACGGAGTCCGTCAGGAGCGATTCGCAACCAAGAACCTAATCGCCAAATACGGCTCTGAGGCCACGAAAGCGCTTGTAAGGCGGGTTCAACGCGCAAGACGAGCCGACGACCAATTCGCGCCACAAATCGCAAAGCCGAGCCAATTACTGGGCAAATACGAGAAGCTCACGGCGCTGACCATGTGGGAGGAGCGCCAGGCAAAAGCCGAAGCCAAGGAAGCCGAGGCTCACGCTCCAGCTTACGTGCCGGAATATATGCGGATGCCAGACGGACCGCGCCAAGAATATGTAGACGTCCGACCAGAAACTCCGGAAGAGAAGGCTGAAGCTCATCGCAAGGCGATGGAAATCCGAGCCAAGCTCCCATTCTACGTTCCAAAGGAGCAGAGAAAGGCAGGCTGCTAAATGAACGACGGAACACCGCAGGCGGAACCGAAGCCAACCTTCTACCTTTACAAGCGCGACGACGGCAAATGGTGTCGCACAAGCAAGGAGCTCACGGAAGAAATCAACAAACACATCTACTTCGGAAACGACTTCGACACCCAGATGCATGCCTTCTACCCTCAATGGGACGAGCCAGAATTTAAGAGCGAAACAAAGCCGGCCTGGTACATGCACGGAGATGGGCTTCTAAGGATGCGCTGGACGCTCACGGTCCGAGATCACATTCGAACCCACAGCAGATGCACTCCCTTAGGCGACGGAAGCTGCCTCCAACACAGCCCGCTCAAGCTCGGCTGGGATCCAAAATACAAAATGTGGACCATCATAGAACCTCAAAACAAAGCAACACCAGAACAGATGCGGAAATACAAAGACCCATATAAAAGCTAATCTGGAGGTAAGAGAGGAGGGCGATGCCCTACACAATCATCAACGAATCAGACCAACGCTGGCAGCAAGAGCTGGAGCTTCAAATCGCAAACGAAACGAGGCTCCCAATCCAAAGAGTCATGATGCTCGAATGGAGCCAGTTTGACGGCAAGAAAATCCGGACCCGGAGCAGGGAGGTGGAGCTTCAAGCTCTGACCGCAGCCGCAATCAACAGGCTTCCCTGCAACGGTCGCTGGATTTTCAGCCAATCCCCCTTCCCGCCGATAATCCCGGACGAATATCTGGAGGGAGCCAGGAGATGGACGGCTCGGCAGAACCGCAAAGACAAAAAAGGAGGCTTCTTTGGCAGGAAATAGCTCCTGCCAGAGGCGCAGCCTCATTGACAAAAAGGGCAACATTTGTTACTATAGAAACAACAAGCAGACAACTTCGACGCAGCACCTGGAAAACTAGAAAAAAGACACACGGGCAAGCCCGCGGATCATCAAACCTAAAATGTCGCACAATGTATACAATCAAACATCAACTGCGACACAATAAAATCACGACATCCGCAAAGCCAGCCCACGAGGCTGGCTTTTTTAAGCGGGGCTTGGAGGCGATAAAAGAGATGAATCGGTCGAAACCCCACCGGAGGAAGCGAGCAGAGCGGAGCGCAAGGATTGAGGCGTCCGCCACGAACGGAATCCCAAACACAAACAACCACAAAAACAAAGGAGCAAATATGAAACATAAAGCACGCACCGCACTCATCGTCGCAGGACTCATCGCAGCGATGCTTCTCGCAGGCAAGGTCGACAACGACTACGCCGAACAGAAGAACACGCCAAGAGAATCCTGCAGCTGGATCACAACAGCAGACGGAGTAAGCAGGTGCAAATAAAGGAATCACTAATGGCAGGAACGAAAGCAGGTGGAATGAAAGCCGCCGCAACAAACAGAGCAAGGCAAGGACGCGACTTCTACGCGCGCATCGGAGCAATCGGCGGGCGCAACGGCCACACAGGAGGCTTCGCAGCCAATCCAGAGCTGGCGAAAATCGCCGGCGCGATCGGCGGCAAGATTTCAAAGCGCGGACCAGCCAAGAAAAAGGACAACTAATGAAAAAAGAACAGCTACAGGAGCTTCTCATCGCCAGCCTGGTCGCTTTAATAGCACTCGGCGCGATAATCCTCGCATTAATGATTGGAAGCACCATAGACGGCACGAAGCAGGCCCAGGCTTACAACCTGAACTGCCTCACGGAGCCAAAGGCTGAGCCACTAAAGGAGTGCAAAGAATGAGTGAGAAGAAGACACTCGCTGCGAAGATCGCAGCAATCAGCAAAGACCTCGGAGCAATCAAGAAAGGCGGCCACAACGGCGAGCAACACTACGACTTCATCGAATATGCGGCAGTTTCCGGCAAGATCCGCGAACTACTAGACAAGCACGGAGTCGCAATCATCCCGAGCGTCATCGATTACGAGCGCGACGATGTAAAGAGCCAACGCGGTGCCACAGGCTACCACTACACACTCAAGATGCACTTCACGGTCATCAACGCGGACGACCCACAGGACAGAATCGAATCGGACTGGCTCGGAGAATCCACAGACTGGGGCGACAAAGGCATCAACAAGGCAGAAACAGCCGGGACAAAATACTTCTACATGCGAACCTTCAACATCAGCGAGAAGAGCGACGCAGACAACGACCCAGACAACCAGAACAACGCAGCAGCCGAATCAAAACCAGCCCCGAAGAAAAAAGAATTCAAGAGCGACTCACGCCTCGACTTCAACACGATCCGCGAAACTTGCGCAGCCATCGACGACATCGAGAGCCTCGAAGCCTACTGGCAAGAGCTCGCACAGCTGAAGCCAAGCAAGGGAGCGGTTCCATACATCACAGAAATCTTCAGCAAGCGCAAGGCAGAACTCGGAGGCGATAAATGAGCGAATCCAAACAGCCGCTGAGCTACCACACAGCACTTCAGGTCGAGCAGACGGCGGCGCTCATCCGCCTAATCGGCCCGAAGATTAACAACGAAGAAGACCCCAAGACGCTGCTCGACGCAGCAGAAGCACTCAACAAAACTACCTGGGATTTAAAGAAGAAGCTGCTCGAAGAGGCAATTCAGGAGGGCGATGCATGACGCCAGAAGAAGAACGCGCGAGAGAGTGGGCGAGAAAAGCAGCGAGCATCATCGAAGAATCCGGCATGGAGTACATGGTCATGGTCTACCCGAACGACGAGAGCGTCCTCACAAAGGCCAAGGCAACAGCCGAGCAGATGATCACAAGCGCAGACAAGATCGTCCGAGAAATCGCACGAGCGACAGGCATAGAGAGAGCAGACGTCCTAAGAGCCATGCTTCTCAAAGAGCCGAGAGTCGAGCACAAAACATTCAAGAAAGGATTCGAATGGAAATAGATCGCGACAAGGAAGAAATCCAGAGCGAGCAGATGCGCGACGAGAAACAGAAGCCGAGCCTGCTCCCATATAACGAAAACGCCAACGGCGGACGCTGGTGGGAGGACAAATAAATGGCAATCACGATCCTACAAGTCATCTTCTACGCGGTGCCACTCCTCGCAGTGGTCCTGCTCGGAATCCTCATCTACGACAGCGCAGAGCAGGTCATCTTTCACAAGAGGCTCCACAAGCTACTGAGGAATCAGGCACTCACAAACGGAGCCTTCAACTCAGAAGAGCTGATGCTCGAGGCAGACAAAATGATGCACGACGAGAACGAATCAGACAACGCTCGGGAATTCGCAAAGCGCGTCTACATCATCGGAAGAACAGCCAAGATGGCCAAGGAAGAAGAAGAGTAGAAAATCACCCCTTCAAAGCACACAGGGGCAAAAGAGTCACTGCAGCACATCACATCAGAACTAGGGAGCCGAGGAGAGATTGCGATTGTATAACTCAAACTTTCCAGGAGTAAACTCGGCTCACAAGCGGTGGCTTACCTCAACAAAAGCCCGCCGCATCCCGCACAGAGAAGCTTCGTAAATCAAGTTTCTTCCCTCACCAAAGTGCGGGAACTTGCCAGCAACGCCCCTAAAGGACGAAGCTGGCACACCACCCTTACCCAGGGAGGCTCAAATCGCCTTCGTCTTCCTCCCTGGGAAATATATCTGATTGGCAGGTGCATCCTAAAGGCCAGCGTGGCGAATACCGGATGTTTTACACACGCCCCTCGCGGAGAAAACGATCGAGCACTTGAATGTCCTTTCAAGCTCGACCGAAAGCTAAATGAGCAAAAGCGCGGACTCCTATCGGAAGCTCCAGCCTGCCATCTTCTCAAATACCCCGCAGCCCTCCCTGTTAGTTAGCGGCTGCGGGAATCCGTGCCGACGAATCCCTAAAGGACGAGCCGGTTCCCATAATTATGACGGCCTCGGAACTCAGACTTCCCCTAAACCGAGCCCGAGGCCACCCAAAAGCAAAACATAAACGGAGGCAAAGCGCATGGAGTGCATCAAGCTCCACTACACAGGACAAATCCTGAGCAAGAAGAATCGCCACATAGTCGCGAATATCAACGGCCACAGGCTCATCAAGCCAGACAAAGAAGCAAAGGCCAACGAGGATGACATGGTGGCGCAGTTTCGAGCACAGCTCCTGACATCTACCAGGCGAACCTGGGCGATGCTAAGCAAAGAGCGCAGAGTCCTCGAAGCCAAAGCCAAAGGCGAAACCTACTACATCACAATGCGCATCACGGAGCCGAACCTAATCCGGCGCGACCTGGACAACCAGGCAAGCACGATCATGGATGCGCTCACGCGAAGCGGAGCGATCGCCGATGACTGCTGGCAATTTGTAAAGAAAATCACCATCGAAGCCGGAGGCGTCAGCCCTACGCCAGGCGCAGACATCGAGATCAAAATCATGGGCAGGAGGTAAAGACTGGGCAGATACCGAATGAGCGGGATCATCATTCGCGACTTCGAGGAGCTCACCATCGTGATCGAAGACCGAAACACAATCTGGGCGCTTCCGAAACATTCGATGCCCAACGTCATCTTCCACAGGTGGTACGGACCACTGGGAACCTTTGAAAACTGGCGCAGATTCCGCGAGCGGATGCGCGCCAACAAGAACATCACGCTCGCAGACTGCTACCGATTGGCCAATCGCTGGCAGGTCCAAATGCAAGGCACCACAAGGCGCCCCGAATCACTAAAGCACGCAACACTCGCAAGAAAGGAGCATGAATGACAGAAGAACCACGCTTCGCAACCTTCGAAGCGACTATATTCGAGGATTGGATGGCAGAACATGAGAGCGAATTAGGAGAACTCTTCGGCCAGAATCCGGACATTATCATCAAGCACAATTATGCCGAGCGCACGGTCACAATTACGGAGCTTCCAAGCAAGAATCGAAAACAGAGCATGATTGATTTAATCGCAAAAGATACGCAGGAGGAATCAGAATGAGCTTCGAAAAAGTAAACCCAAGCCACCCAGACAAAGTCGCAGACAGAATCGCCGGCGCAATAGTCGACCTGGCCTACAAGCAAGTAGAAAATCCGAAAATCGCGGTCGAGGTACTTATCGGCCACTACAGGGCGCACATCATTGTAGAAACAAGCGTCCCGCTCGCGATTGAGGACATCGAGAGCATCGTCCACAGAATCGCAGGCGAAGACATCAACGTCGACTATCAGGAGGTGCCACAGAACTACCACCTAGCAGAGAATCAGAGCAGAGAAATCCGCTGCGGCGACAACGGCATCTTCAAGGGCGTCCCGATAAATATGGAAGAAGCAACGCTCCGAGATGTGGTCAAGAACCTCTACAAGAAATTCCCAACAGACGGCAAATTCATCTACAACGGCAGGACGGATCAGTTCATCGCCTGCCAAAGTAACGCCAGCCAAGACGCGCTCATTGAAGCGATCAGCGACAACTTCTACGAGGAAGACCGCCCGGCAATCTACGCGAACCCGCTCGGACCATGGACAGGCGGAACAAGCGTCGACACGGGCGCAACGAATCGCAAGCTAGGCTCAGACATGGGCAGAGCGATCACGGGAGGCGGTCTACACGGCAAAGACCTCAGCAAGGCGGACGTAAGCGTCAACATCGCAGCGCACATCCTCGCACAAGAAACAGAGCGCGAGATTCAAGCAGAGTGCGCAATCGGCGACACAGACATCGTCTTCACATATCAGGATGGCAAAGAAACCAGGCAGAGAGCCATGGGCTACACAGATGTGGTCGAGATGGCTCGCGATTATATCAACGAAATCGGCGGCTTTGAGAAGCTCGCAGAATGGGGATTGATCAGATGAAACCAAAGGCACAAGTCATCTACAGAAGCCTGAGCGAGCTCCACGAGCTCCCAGGCAACCCGCGCACGATCAAAAAGGACCAATTTGAAAAGCTCAAAAAGAGCCTCACGGACAACGCGGACTACTTCGAAGCGCGCCCAATCATCCTGAGCGACCGCACAGGCGAGCTGGTAATCATCGCAGGCAACCAACGCTACAAAGCCGCCAAGGCGATCGGGCTGGAGCAAGTGCCAACCATACTGCTCGAAGGACTCAGCGAAGAACGAGAGCGCGAAATCGTAATCCGCGACAACGTCGAGAATGGCGACTGGGACATGGACGCGCTCGCGAACGAATGGAACGCTCAGGACTTGCTCGACTGGGGCGTAGACCTGCCAGAACTCGAGAACATCACGGAAATCGTCGAAGACGAAGCTCCGGAGGTCCAGCCAGACGAAGAACCGATGACCAAGCTCGGCCAGATTTGGCAGCTCGGCAACCACAGACTCATGGTCGGCGACAGCACCAAGGCCGACCAGGTCGCAGAGCTAATGGGAGGCGAACTGGCAGACTTACTCATCACGGATCCGCCATACAACGTCAACTATGGTGCGCGGCGGTCATGCTAATCCCGGCAAGAACAGACACGAGATGGTGGCACGAGTACATCTACAAGAATCCGAACGCCAGCGTCCACTTCATCAAAGGACGGCTCAAATTCGGAGGAGCGAAGAATCCGGCACCATTCCCGAGCGCAATCGTAATCTTTACAAATTGGAGGACATAACATGGCAAACGAGCAAAACTTGGTGCCACAGGCTCACGTGCTAACGGTCGAGGAAGCGTCGAAAGGCGGAAAGGCTTCCGGACTGGCTCGCAAGCAAAAGAGAACCATGCGGGAAATAGCGGAAGCGATCGGGAACATGGAGCTTAAAAACCCGAAACTGCTCGCAAGCATGCACGAAGCGGGCTTCGAGGATCCAATCACGAACGACGACGCGGCCTTCTTCGGATTGATCCGCAAAGCGATGACCGGCGACCCAAGTGCCATGAAGCTACTCGCAGAGATGCGCGGACAATACAGCACGAGAGTCGAGGTCGAGCCAGTCCAGCCGAAACCACTCATCGACCTGACCGAGGCAAAGCCAGCCAAGGTGACAAAGAAAAAGACAGGAGGCAAGAAATGATCTACATCATCAGCCAAATCGCGGGCTGGCTCGCGACAATCTTTCGAGCCGGAGGCATGCTCGCCAAGAACGCGAAGACAGTCAAGGTGCTCGTTTCAATCGGCAACCTAGGCTGGATGATCAGCGGAATCCTAACGGCCAACATCCCGCTCATCGTCAGCAACGCGCTCTGCTTGGTGGTCATGGCCATCGAACTCATAAGGAGCAGAAAATGACAGGCGCAGATTTGAAACACGCAAGGCTCAAGCAAGGCATCACGCAACGGGCCAGAGCAAAGGAGCTGAAGCTGACCGTTCAAGCCATCAACAGGCTCGAGAACGAGAAACGCGACAAAGCGCTCCGCAAATGGACGAGAATCCTCGAGGTCTATGGCTTCGCAATCGTCAGCACGGAACCACAAACCAAGCCAGAGAACTGGAACGACTACACGGAGCAAGCATGAAGCAGAAGATCACGCTCATCGTGCCGGCTTACAACGAGGAGCCATTCATCGACCGCTGCATCGCTAGCATCAAGAACCAAACGGTGCCGTTTGACCAGGTCATCTTCATCGACGACTACTCAACAGACGGAACGACAAAAAGCTTGCTCGCAGTAAATGGCAAGCAGGACTGGACGTGCTGCAGGTTCATAAAGAATCAGGGCGTAAGTGCAGCGAGGAACAAAGGCATCCGAGAGGCCAAGGGCGACTGGATCACATTCCTGGACGCGGACGACGAGCTCACTCCGGACGCTTGCAAGAAGATGCACCGAGCAATCGAGCGCTGGGGTGACCAGACCGACTGGATCCAATTCAACCACCTCCGCCACTACGCGAGAGTCAACAAGACGGTCAAGAAATACTGGAACGAAGACGGCTGGATTGACATCCAGAACCTCCACGACAAGCACTGCTGGTGGGGAGTTTGGAATAAGCTCATCCGAGCGGACGCGATCGAGTGGCTCTTCCTGGACCCCATGCGCTACGGCGAGGACGGCATCTGGGTGCTCACGCACCTGCTAAACGGTGCGAGGATTTGGCAGGTCAACCAAGAAACAGTCGTCCACCACTTCGAGAATCCGAACAGCCTCACAAAAAGCAAGACGGCCGAACAGCTCGACCTGCTCGAGCACAAGCTCCGATGCATGCTCAGAGCCCACTCGGACACAACGGAACCTTACGACAACATCAAGGCAATCATCGGGTGCATCGACAGCATCCGTGAGAATCCGAACTACAAGGAGGTCAGAAAATGAGCGACATCGTCTACCTACTAAAGGACGGGCCAAACGAGGAGCTGCGCTACAGCCTCCGAAGCGTCGAGAAAAACTTCCCACACGACAGAATCATCTTCGTCGGCGGGAGGCCTCAAGACATCACGCCAGACATCTACATCGAGGTCAGACAAAACAGCCCGACAAAATGGACCAACACCAGGCGCAACCTCACAATGGCAGCTCAAGACACCAGAGTCAGCGAGGACTTCTGGCTTTTTAATGACGACTTCTTCATCATGGCGGACTATGACAAAACCCAGGCAGAATTCGACGGCGAGCTGATGCAACACATCGAAGAGGTCGAGATGCGCCACGGGATGCTCCAGAGTCGCTACACGAAGCTCCTGCGCCATCTGCACAAGACGCTCACGGACGCAGGCATCGAAAAACCGAAAAACTACGCGATCCACAGACCGATGCTAATCAACAAAACAAAAGCGCTCAAAACGCTCCAAGACTTCCCAGAGGAGCCAATGTTCCGCGGGTTATACGGAAACATCAACCAAATCGGAGGTCACCAGGTCAAGGACTGCAAGTTCACGCCATGGCTAAAACCAAGCACGAGAGGAGCGACGGTCATCAGCACAGAAGACAACAGCTTCCGCACCGGGAATATCGGCAAGAAAATCCGCGAAGCATTTCCGGAGCCGAGCAGATGGGAGAAGCATGCCTAACTACGTCACGACAGGCCTCAAGAGGCTCAAGAAGCTCTTCACAAGCAACAAGCGCTTCCTAATCGCTCAAGGAGGAATGCGATCGGCCAAAACTTACAGCATCATGATGCTCATCATCAGCTGGTGCCAGATGAAACCCGGAAAGGTGGCGAGCATCGCCGGCCTGAGCTACCCACACCTGGCCAAGGGCGCAATCCGCGACTTCCAAAACATCATGAAAGCGGCGGGAATCTGGGAGCCAGACCGCTGGAACGGAGGCTCGAAGACCTACACATTCGCAAACGACACGATCATGGAGTTCATCAGCGTGGACAAGATGGACGCCCACGGCCCAGCGCGCGACCTTTTATTCGTCAACGAAGCAAACGACATGGACTGGGAAACCTTCGACCAGCTCGCAAGCCGTACCGCAGACAAGGTCATCATCGACTACAACCCGACAGCGGAATTCTGGGCGCACACGAAGCTCCTCAAAGAAAAGCCGGAACGCTGCGACTTCATCATCCTGACTTATAAGGACAACGAGGCACTCAATCCGAACATCCGGGAGTACATCGAAGACCACAAGCCGAAAAAAGGCGAGAAGCCGAGCAACTGGTGGCTAGTCTACGGCCTCGGCCAAATCGGAAGCCTCGAGGACAACATCTATCACGGATGGCGCAAAGCGACCGCACAGGAGCTCGCAGAACCGGGCAAACTGGTCCGATATGGCCTGGACTTCGGCTACAACGACCCAACGGCTCTGGTGGCCATATACGAGCGCAAGGACGGCAAGACACTGGTGCGGGAGCTTCTCTACGAATCCGAGATGAACTCCGACCAATACCCGGGAACTTTTGAACAGCTGAAGCTCGACCCGAGCGTCCTGATCGTCGCAGACTCAGCAAGGCCGGAAATCATCAACACAATCGCCGTCCACGGCTGGCTCATCATCGGAGCAGACAAGAACGCCGGAAGCGTCCTCCGAGGCATCGACAGAGTCCAGCAGAGGCAAATCATCTACGAGGGCAAGAACCTCGAGCGAGAGTACTACAGCTACGCCTGGCGGAAGACAAGACAAGGCAAGGTGCTCGAGGTCCCAGAAGACGGCAACGATCATCTACTGGATGCCACGCGCTACGCCATCGACAACCTCGAACAGCCGCACTTCGACTTCTAAAAGGTTATGCTAAAATAAAACAAAAAAGGAGATCATCGCGATGAAAATCGGCTTCAGAAAGCCCAGCCTCAAGAAAACAATCAGCGCCAGGACCAAGGGCGCAATCACACGCAAAGCAAAGAAGACCGTGATGCCTTTATATGGCACAAAAGGCATGGGAATCCTCCACCCAGAGCGAGCCATCAAGAACAAAATTTACAAAAAGACCACAATCGACCCTCTGAAGAAGATTCGGTGATATAATCGAGCTAATCTTCCAAATACAAAGACCACCCAAGCGGTGGCCTTTTTTATTCCGTGTCGTTGGAAGCGCACAAACAAATCAACTAATCAAGGAGCAACATGGCCTTCAAAATCGCAGGAATCGAGCCGGTAGAACTCGGCGACAAACAATGCAAGCCACGCCTAGACGCAGACAAGCGCCTCAGGCTCACAGAAATCAAATTCAGCACCCAAGCAGAGAAGCGCAAAGCCATCCAGGTCATCGCATCCTGCTTCCCAGAAGACGAAGAATTCGTGACAGAATTCCTCACAGCAGAAGCAGGCGATCAGGACCTCCAGCTTCTCGCACTATACCTGAGGGGAGGACAGAACGCGCTCAACGCTTACCAGCAAGCCTACGACAAGCTCATGGCAGACGTGGTAGCAAAGGCGCAGGAGGAAGCAAATGCCATCGATTAAACTCGTCTATCAGGACTGCCCGATGTGCGGATCCAGACAAGAGTGGGGCGAGCGACAAATCGAAAAGGCCGGCGCAGCAGGACTCGAGATTGAGAAGATCAGCTTCGCAAGCCCAGAGGGAAGCCACCTCTGCAAGGAAGCCGTCCTCGCAGGCGTTGGCAGACTCCCATTCTTTACAGACGGGAAAACCTTCCGCTCAAGCATCGACGACTTCGCAGATGCAATCATCAATCAACAGAAACCAAAGACAACCAAGAAGCGCACAACGCGCAAGAAAAAGGAGAAGGCTGAATGAGCTTCATCGACAGAATCCTGGATGCAAGAAATGCCAGGCAGCGCACCTACCGAGCCGAACAAGCCAACAGAGTCGCGCAAGAAATCCGCCAAAACTTCCGTCTGAGTCCGCTCTGCTCAGACTACGAGAACTTATTCGCACAGGTCCGCCCGCTCATTAACGAGATGAAGATGGTGCGACCATTCGCGGTCAACGAAAAGGGCGAGAGAATCAAGAACCCAAACAAGACGCCAGAGCTGAACCTCCTCGACTACCCGAACGACGAGATGGGCTGGGCCGAATTCGCAGATTTAATGTTTGCGACCTGGCTCACTAAAGACCAGCTCTTCATCCACGTCCACAAAGACAAGCGCGAGAACATCATCGGCTACTCGATCATCCCAGGAAGCGCACTCACATGGAACGGCCACGAATTCGTCTGGGTAGTCCGCGACGCGGAGGGCTCGGAGTTTGAACTAAGAAAAGACGAGGTCATGACGCTCCGCTTCAGCCGAAGCCCAGATGATCCATTCCGAGGCATCAGCCCAGCAACCGCAGCCAGAGCATGGGCGCAAACGGACGACCTAGTCGCACAATACCAGCGCGCCTTCTTCGAGAATGGGGCGATCCCACAGACGATCACATTCATCACGGCATCAACGCGCGAGAAATACGAGGAAACGCGCTATGAGCTCGAATCCAAGCTCCGAGGCGCAGAGAACCACAACAAAACAGTCTACGCTTGGAGGCAGATGCTCCCAGGCTCAGGCGATACGATGGACCAAATAGAGGTCAAGACAATCCAGGCGCCGAACAACACGCTCGCGATCAAGGAAATCGTCAGCATCGTCAACGACAGACTCAACAAGGCCGTGGGCGTTTCGAACTTCATCTTAGGCGACGACAGCTCGGCCAAATACTCGAACGCTGAACTCAGCCAACAGCAGTTCATCCGCAACAGAGTCTATCCAGCTTTGACTACCTTCTGGAGCCAATTCCAATTCGAGCTCGACAGAATCACAGGTGGCCTCGGCTACGCGATCCAATTCGAGATTGAAATCCCAGAACTGACAGAGCGCGCTCAAGTAAAGGCAGAAACAGCCAAGAAGAACGCGGAAACTTTGACAGCACTCATCAAAGAAGGCGCAGACGCATCATCGGTGGTCAAGGCGCTCGAACTACCAGAGGCATGGCTTCAGGTCGCCTCCGGCATCCAACTCAAGGCACTGGCAGGCAATACTACATCAACATCGGAGCCGTCCCTCGCAATCGACTCCAAATCTTCTTCATGCTCGAGCCACTGCCAGTGCACCGAGAGAATCACGGACAGCATCGATGACTTAAACGAAACAGAGCGCAAGCTCTACCAAGTGCTGGTCGACATGGCCGCAGCAATCGCCAGAAACGACCCAGGACTCAGCCAGGACGAGGTAATCGCCCGAGTGGTGGAAATCCTCGAGGAAGAAGCAAAAAAGGGCGACAAGGCCGCAATCAAGCGCCTTCTCGAACTCACGGCCGAACCAGAGATTCAGGCTGAACTCACGGCGGAACTCAAGAAGATCGCACTAAATCCAGCTTTGACAGACAGAATCCGCGCAAGAGCATCACAAATAGTCGGCCACTACGACGAAGAGGTCCGAGATGTAATGCGCACGGTACTCGAGAACACCAGAAACCTCACGGCAAAAGAAATCGAGCAGAGGCTCATGGAAGCAATCCCACGCTACAGAGCAGCGATGATCGCAAGAACCGAAACCAACTACGCATTCAAGAGCGTCCAGATTGACAAATATTCGGAGTTTGAGAAGCAATACAACATCAAGCTCGAGTGCACCTGGAGATGCTCACGCGACCGCCTAACATGCGACGTTTGCGCAGCGATGGATGGCCAGACGACCACCCTCGGCGAAGCCTACAAGCACATCATCGAAATCGACGAGGACACACAACTCATAAATGGCAAGACACTCGACGCAGGCACGATCATCGAATGGGAGCCAAGCGAATGGAACGACCAGGGGCTCATCCCACAACCACATCCGAACTGCCGATGCTTCTTCGAGGTAAAGAGGGTCAAGGAATGAAAATCAACTGCCCAACCTGCGGCCGAACCATCGGCGACACCCAGGACAACCTAGACGCAACGCTCAACTGCAAGCGATGCGGAGCGCAGAAAATCAGCATCCGCACCGCCAGCTTCAAAGACTATTTAAACTGGTCGAATTCGACCAAATTAAACGGCCAACAGGCCACGGAGGAATCAGATGACAAATCCTAACAACGCAATCGGCACGAACGGCGCATTCAACGGCAGAACATCACCAAACGCCCTGAACGACATCCTCGGCGCGTTCAGCAAAGGCATTGTAAGCGGATGGACATGCTCACCAAAGACAGGAATGACGGTCCAGCTAGGCGGAAGCGCCAGCGTCCGAGATGTCGCCCTGGCCGAAGACAACGCCGGCAACAAGCTCACGATCGACAACCGCTCAGGCGCGCCAGTAGAGGTCACGCTAGGAGGCGCTCCAAGCACAAACAACCGCATCGACTGCATCGTCGCTTACGTGGACAACCCAAGCACAGGCGACGACAGTACCACAGACAACCCAACAGCCTGTGGAATCATCGCGGTGAGCGGTACGGTCGCAGCCAACCCGACAGCGCCGAGCGACGCGCAAATCCGCGCAGCAATCACAACAGACGGCGCAACAGGCGGCGTCGCCTACTACGTGATCCTCGCAACGATCCTAGTCGGCACTAACGTGACCACAATCGGCTCTGGCGTCATCACACAAGGAGCATCTGCACAGAGCCTCGCAGACATCGCAGACGGAAGCATCACGACAGACAAGGTCGCAGATGACGCAGTAACATCGGATAAGGTAGATTGGTCGACGATGGGAATCCAGAACCTCCGGACTTATCATCTGACCGGGACAAGCGACGGGAACGGATTCATGAGCGTTCCGACTAGCGTCGTACGTCCGAGCACTGGGATGGTCATCGGCGTGCGAAACAACCGCACGCAGACAGATGGTGTCTTTCTGATAAATAACAACTGTTATGATGACAACTTCGCCGTTCGTCATTTGAGCTGGTCTTTAGGGAATAATTATGCGAACCAGACCCACGACCTGACCGTCTATTATGTCCTCGAATAAATACTGACCATCGGCAAAATCCCCGAACATCCGGGGATTTTTTGTGCCGTGTCGTTTGGCCAATAAAACCAAGCCATGAAGACCACTCACATCAACGCAGCATTCGTGGCCGACGCAAAGACGGCAACAGAGCGCCGCTTCCGCAACATCCTGGCCAACAGCGGCCGAGTGATGGAGTCCGGGGAGGTGCGCGACATCGCCAACCTTTACGTTATGGGCACAAACGGCGAGCTATACAGAATCGCCGACCTCAACACCAACCCAGACAAGCAAACCGAGCAGTACACGGTCCAAGCTCAAGCTGATCACGGCGAAATCGTAGACGGAGAACTCGTCCCGACTATCGAGAAGCAATTCGGAAGCTGCAAAGTTTGGCTCGAAGAAGATGGCCTTCACGCCCGAATGTACTTCGCAGACGGCGACCCACTAGCAGACCACGCCTGGGCAATCAGCCAGGATGCCAGCTACAGCATCGGCATGGAGTGGTACCCGGAGGGCTACTACGGCACGGGCTACGACATCGACCAACCAATCGGAATTCTGCGCGAGATTTCGATGGTGCTCACAGGAAACGATCCGCGCGCTAAGACTATCGACCAGAAACCGGAAGAAGCAGAGGGCCAAGGGGCCGCCGAAGACGGAGCTGGTAATCAAACAAACCAAACGGAGGAAGAGCAGGTGGCAAACACTACCGACAACCTCACCCCAGACGAGAACGTCGCATTAAAGCGCGCTCTAGTCGAGGAATTGAGCCAGGTCGTGGACAAGTTCACAACCGAAGCTCCGGAATCCGAAACCGAGCCAACAGCTGACTCACTAGACGCTGAAGAAGCTCCAGAAGCTGCGGAACCTCAGACAGAGGAAGCCAAAGCCGAAGAAGCTCCAGAAGCCAAAGCAGAAGAAGCCGAAGAATCGGAAGAAGATCCAGAAGAAGAAACAACCGAACAGGAGGAAACTAAAGTGGCAGAAACAACTGACACCCTAAACAGCCCAGTCACGGTCATCAAAGACAAAGCGGTCGCTCAGGAAGCAGCTGCGGTCAAATACGACTGGCTACACAGCGAAGCAGGCCACAAGGCATTCGCTGACACACTAAAGAACGTAGGTCGCCTCGGCGCATCATTCGATGCAGCATGGAGAGCAGAAGTTCAGAAGCACATGAGCCTAGACGGCATCAGCGGCCTTCCAAACCCAGCACCAGTAGAGCAGTACTTTGTAGACGCACTCGAGAAGAGCGATGGCATCATCAGCCGCTTCGAGTTCATTTCTGCAAAGAGCTTCCGCGTAAACGTCCTCACAAGCGACAGCCGCGCAGCTGGCCACAAGAAAGGCGACACCAAGGCCAACCAGAGCGTCACCAACCAGGTCCGCGATGCATTGGTAAAGATGGTCTACAAGCGCCTCGACCTCGACGCAACCGAACTCTACGAGAACCCAGGGCTTATTGACTTCCGCTCCCGCGAACTAGTCGAGGCCATCATCGCAGAAATCGAACGCGCTGCAATCATTGGCGACGGTCGCCAGGCACCATCTGGCACCGATCCGGACTATCGCCTCTTCGATGGCACTCGCGGTTTGTATAGCATCCTCGCAGATGCAACCGCAGCTTCAGGCATCGGCACCGAACTCGCATCCAGCGTCACGGTAAACGGCAACCTTTACGATGGCGTCGCCACTGCAAAGGGCCAAATCCGCACCGAAGGTGGCCAGTTCATCGTCGCGAAGAGCCAGATCATCACTGACATGCGCCTCGCAAAGACCACCGGCAACGGCTACCTAATCCAGCCAGGTGCTCGCCTCGAGGACATCCTCGGCGTCGAGAGAATCTACACTCCATCATGGATGGACAACGCCTCTGTCGATGCAATCCTAGTCGTCAATCGCGCTTACAAGCACGGCGGCGAGAGGAACATCCGCGTCCGCGCAGACTTCGACACCAGCACCAACACGGACATCTTACTCGACGAAACTCCACGCTGGGGTACCCTCGCAGCTAAGAAATCCGCAGTAGCAATCACGCTCGGCGAAGAATCCTAATAAAAGGCAAACAGGAGGAACCATGACGCAAGACGACTACAAGCTCTGGACTGGCTCAACTGCCAGCTACACAGATGCAGAGTGGCAGAAGATCCAAACCGCAGCGAGTAAGCGCCTTGCGCGTTTCCTCTGCCTGGACCCACTCCCGACCACACTCCCGGAAGACCTCGCACAGCTCCTCGCATTCTTCATAAATGCGACGCTGAACCACCGAACGGATTCCGGGCAGGTGGAAAGGAAGACGGTCCGAAACTTCTCGGTAGAATTCAGAGAATCGACTGCCGCCAACGCTTACGCTGCAATCTACGGACAATTCGAGGACATCATCGAGGCCTACAGCCAATGCGGCCCGACAATCACGGTCGAACACACGAAGAGGCACTGCTGCGATGGACGTCTTTGAAGCATTCCCGAACGCAATCGAACGCTGGACAATCGGCGAGGTCAACTACGGAACCATCCAAGGCACAATCATTGAGAACAGCCAAACAATCCGAGTCCTAGTCGACCAAGGCACGAACGGAAACCCAACAGCAGCGCCAAGCGCAGCCACAATCGCAAGCGACACGCTACTCTACGCGGTGCCAGAAGACCTGCTAACTACAGACACGAGCGAGCTGGTCGCTGATTACATCATCACGGACCCGAGCGGAAAAACATTCGAGATCATCGATGCGGGAGCCGGCAAGAATCAGCACACAGGCAAGCTCGAACACATCGAGCTGAAGCTCAGACCGACCGAAGCCCTAACAGGAGAATCCGAATGAAATTCGATGTAACCGAACACATGACCGCCGACAACAAAGGCGGAGGAGTGATCGCGAGCATCGATTTCGAGTGGGACACTAGGAAGATCAAAAACTGGGAGCAGAACTTCATCAACGGCCTCTTCGATATGGCCTGGGACATCCGCAACAAAGCGCTCTTCAAAGCCCCTTACGTAACGGGCGCACTCCGCAACTCAATCCGAGTCGAGAGAGTGGACCAAGAGGACGGAATGGACATCATCGCCGGCGGTAAAGCCTCGGTAATGGACAACGCGGACTTCACGAGGGGCAACCCAGGCACACGCTTCGTAGACTATGCCTGGAAGCGCGAGCAAGGCCCAAACAGAAACCCAGCCACCGAACACTACATGGAGAACTCGCTCAGCGAGGTCATGAGCGGCAACTGGCAACAGCACTACTTCAAAGGAGTCACACAATGATCACGCTCGCAATTTTACAGAAGATGGTCCAAGACGGAGTCGCAGGACTTCAGCAAGACAAGACAATCTTCTGGGAGGAAGCGCCACTCCAGAAGAACGGCGCACCAGCACAGGGCGTCTGGATCGTAACGCGCGGCGGGAGCCTCGCAGGAACGCCACACGGCCTGAATCAGAACGCCATCGCGGACTTTTACGTAGCATTCGCAGACAAGACCAAAACCGAAGACACGCTCGCACAAATCCTGAGCTGGATTCGAGCCAACCTCGGAATCTGCGAGCTCAGCGGAACCGTTGGCAGCAGCCGATACCACTACACAAACATCAGAATCCGCCCAACGACAAGCCCGAGCAACTCGGGAGTGACGAGCAACGGACTCATCGTCAAAGTGGCGAGCGCTGAAATCTACTACGATCAATCAAACTAAAGGAGGGCAAATGGCCACAACACAAATCACACAGCTCCGCCGCATCATCTTCCGCAAGAAGACGAGCGCAAACGCAAGCTGGAGCGGCGTCACATTCGAGCCGGATGAACTCGGTCAGGACACCATCATGAGCGTCACAATCGCTCCACGCAAGGCCGAACGCAACTCGAGCGTAGCTACTACGAGCACACCAATCGCCGGCACACTCGGCGAATTCGCAGGCTCGATCACATTCCTCGCCGACACTTGGAAACAAATCGGCAAGGCACTCGGTCGCTACACTGCCGCAACTTACGCAGACGCAGGCGATGCCGTCCAAATCACGGACGACGCAAGCAACCTCTGCGGAGATGGCGTCTATTATGACGTAGTCGCCCAGGGCATCTGCGACGACGGAAGCGCAGCAGACGTGGAACTCACACGCTGCCTCCCAAGCATCGACGACGCAATCGAACTCGGCACCGGCACGACCCAGACGGTCACGCTAAACCTCAACCCACAGGTTTACAATGCTGCGCGCCACAGCGGCGATGGCTACCCAGCCAGAAGCTACCGCTTCGGTGTAGAGAACACCACAAAGAAGACGCGCCTCGACACTTCTTCATTCGAATACGAAGACGTCAGCGAATAAAGGAGTCGGACACGATGACGGCGCACGGAACAACACTCAAAGAAATCAGAGCCGAAGCACTGCCAAAAGCAGAGCAAATGTTCCGCGCGTCGGACTTCCTGTCGGACAAAGAAAAACAGGAGCTTCACGCATCCAACGCGAGAGGCAAGGAAGAGCCGAAACCATACGACAAAGTCGACGCCTTCGAGGCAGAGATGATCGCAAGATTCGGCTTCGACTTTTACAAGGCATGGCTCAGCGGAGAACTCGACGAGGGCTTCGCTTTCCGCCTAATCGCCGCCGAGCGCGAACGCGAGAAGCAACTGATGGCACCAATCATGGCGATGGTCCTCATGGCCAACGCAGGCGCAAATAATGGCGACAAGAACGGCAACGCCCCGAAATCGCTGCGAATCGCACAAGACATTCTCAAAAAAATCCTAAAATAAGGAGTCAACATGGCAAACAATGTCGTCGGCTCGGCGAGTATATCGCTCCGGGCCGATACGAAACAACTCGCCAGCGATCTCAACAGCGCAGAATCTACGACCAAGTCCAAGCTCAGCACCATGGCCAGCTACGCTGCCAAATCCGCATCACTAGCAGCGGTGGCAATCACGACTGCAGCGACAACCGCCGTGGCGGGAATCATCAGCAAGTCCAGCGAACTCTATTCGAGCTTTGAGCAGAGCGTCGGTGGCACAGAAACACTCTTCAAAGACGCATCGGATGAGGTCCTAAAGAATGCGGACAACGCATTCAAGACGGCAGCCATCAGTGCCGATCAATACCTACAGAACGTCAACAGCTTCGCAGGCGCGCTCATGCAGAGCACAGGCGAGAACGCAAAAGAAGCAGCCGAACTCGCAGACCTCGCGATGCAGAGCATGGCAGACAACAGCGCGAAGATTGGCACAGACATCACGATGCTGCAGAACGCCTACCAAAGCCTGGCACGCGGACAGTTCATGCTCCTCGACAATCTCAAGCTCGGCTACGGCGGGACGAGAAGCGAGATGGAGAGGCTCATCAAAGACGCTTCTGGGATGACAGACGAGATGAACAAGCTCGGAGTCACAGTCGACGCCACCAGCATGGACTTCGGAAACATGATCAAGGCCATCGCCGTCGTCCAGGAACACATGGGAATCGCAGGCACGACTATCAACGAAGCCTACAGCACCATTGAGGGCTCACAGAAGATGCTCAAGGCCGCAACAAGCGACTTCCTCCGAGGACTCGCAGACCCAACAGCCGACCTGGGCCAATTATTCGACAACCTCACGGATTCGGCGCTCGCATTTGGCAAGAACATCTTCGAGATGCTCAAAAGACTGCTGCCGAATATCAGCACAGCTGTCAAAAAGCTCGGCGACTTCCTCGGCGAGAATCTACCTGGAATCATTCAAGACGTGGTCCCGATTTTAATCGAAACAATCATTGATGTCGCAGATTCGCTGATCAGCTACGCCCCACAAATAGTCGACGCGCTCATCAAGGCAAGCACCCAAATCATCATCAGCCTGGCGCAGAAGCTCCCAGAAATCCTAAGCACGGTAGTCACGGCCATCCTCGGAATCGTAAACGTGCTACTACAGCCAGAGAATCTGCTCCTAATCCAGCAGGCATTCTTCGAACTGCTCCTGGGGATCGTCCGAGCCATCCCGCAAATCATAGTCGCATTCAACGAAGCCATGCCGACATTACTCGACACGGTCATCCAGATGCTCACAAGCCCGGAATATTTCGAGATGCTCTTCAAAGCCGCAGTGCTCCTATTTATGGCAATAGTAGAGGCGCTCCCGCAAATCCTCGGCTCACTCATCGAGGCCTGGAAGAAAATCTTCGGCAAGCTCTGGGAAATCACAAAGGGATTATTCCAAGACTTCGCAGCAAACTTCGGGAAAGGCATCAGCAATGCCATCATCGGCGGACTCAATAAGATGCTCGACTTCGTCCAGAACACAATCAACGCTCCGATCAACGCCATCAACGGCGCACTAGACGCGATCAATCAAATCCCAGGCGTGAGCATCCAGCACATCAACCAGCTCCAGCTCGCAAGAATCCCGATGCTCGCAAGCGGCGGCCTCATTACTGGACCGACCACCGCGCTCATCGGCGAAGCAGGCCCTGAGGCCGTCATACCGCTACAGAACACGAACAGCTGGGCAAAGGCACTGGCAAGCGCAATCACGGACGAATTCAGCTCAGACGGCTTCTCAGGCGGTCAGACGGTCAATGTTTACGTTCAGAACACAATCAACAGCAAGCTCGACATCGAAGAGGTCAGCCGAGAGCTAGTAACACAAATCAGGAGGGCAATCTAAATGCAAAACGACACCTGCTACATCCTCGCACTCATCAAACGCGACGACGGAGAGCGACTACTGCTCGGCACGGGCTACTACGAATTCACGGCAGGCCAGAAGCACTTCAATCCGAACAGCTTCGCAAACGACGTGGTCGAACTACAAGGCACAGATGGCCAGCTGCTCGCAGGACAGGTCCGAAGATCCACGACTCAGACCTTCGAGGGCTACATCGGCGACGGCACCACAAGCAAGACCATGGTCGAGCAGAAGCGCCGAGAATTCTTCCTCTTCTTCCGCAAGCAACATCACTACACAGCGGTCTACATCATGCCAGACGGCACCGCAATCAAGCGCGACAGGGGCTACATCACGCAAGCCCCAGCCGTGCAGGAACTCTACCAACTCCAACCTAAATGGAGCATCGGCTTGGCCTTCGAGGACGTCAACTACTACTCCTACGCCGAGGACAGCCAAGGCAACGAAATCTACAGCTTCGAAGCCTCACTCGCCCTGGCGAACATCGCAGACGGCGGCCTCGTCTGGGATGCGGACGGTGCAACAAGCGACACCTACGTCCACACGGGCAAGAACCTGTTCAACAAAGACAGCGTCACCGTTGGCAAATACATTGATTCTTCTGGCAACGAGCAAGATGTCGCTACTTGGTGCATTAGCGATTATATCGAGGTTTCGCCCAGCACAAACTATACAATCTCTGGGCAAGCCGTCGCCGGCGTCGCAACAAGAAGTTGTTATTATACTGCGAGCAAACAGGTCATCAGTGTTTTTGTGGGAGGCAATCAAACAATAACAACGCCTCCTAATGCGGCATACATTAGAGCGTCCGTGTTCCTTGGAAACCCATTCAGTCCGTCGGATCTCCCTACTTATCAGCTCGAGCTCGGATCAACAGCCAGCTCTTACGAGTCATACAGCCAGGGATTAAGCACCGGCGGCTACATCTTCGCACCGAGCACAGGTGGCGGACCAATCGTCGTAACGGTCAACGGCGTAGACAACGCGAACCCAGTCTGGCACGTATATGGACCAGCTACGAATCCGACACTCACAAACTCCACGACGGGCGAAGCACTGACATGGAACGGCACAATTCCAAATAATCAGGAGCTAATCATCGACATGGGCGCACAGACAGCCACACTCGAGGGCGCGAACGTCTTCGAATTTGTAAGCGGAAGCTGGGTCCAACTCGAGCCAGGCGCGAACCGCATCAGCTACACCGCAGCAAATACCACTAAAAGCTCGACCGTCTACTGGAACGAGGTCGTAGGCTAGGAGGCGCAGGATGATCACAACAGCCAACTACAAGCTCGAGCTCAGACTAGACGGCCAACTCATCGGCGACCTTCGCAACATCGCCCAGAACCTCACCTGGAGCCGATGCCGGACCAACTACGGCGTCGACGAAATCGACTTCACGCTCAACGACCAAATCTTCGACAAGTGGTGCAAGGACCGCAACACGACCATCGACCAAATCATGAAGCCTTACGCGCTCGACTGCCGAATAATCCGCAACGGCGAAGCAGTGGCGGGAGGCTTCCTCGCTACGCGCCCGGCATACAATCCACGAAACGCCAGCGCGAACCTCCAATTCCGCTTCGATGGCTATCTGAACCTCCTCGCGGGAGTCTACATCCACCCCACGGCCATGCAGACCAAAAACGCAAACATCATGGTCAAGGATTGGATCACGCTAGCAGACACCAGAGCCGCCACGGCAGGGAAAGCCTTCGGCTTCACTTACGATGCAGCGCACTCGGACACGCTCGCAAGCGTCCAGAGGACATTCGACAGCTACAAGACGATCAAGGAAGCCATCACGCAGATGACAGACAATGTGGACGGCGCAGGCATCTTCGACGTCATATTCAATCCCAACAGAAGCTACTACATCACGAATCAGCTCGGCCGAGAAATCACGAGCTGGCAACTCTACTACCCGCCAAGACTCGCAGGCCAATCCGTGGCCACGATCAGCGCAGAAGAGGTTCAAGGCTTCGCAAGCCACGTCATCACACTAGGAGCTGGAGAAACAAGCTCAGACGCAGCGAAGAGCACTGTCATTACGAGCGAATCCACAAACAGCGAAGCAGTGACCGAATTCGGCTACTGCGAGGCTTTGACGCAATACTCCTCCGTGAGTAGGCAGACCACACTAGACGGACACAATGCAGCAGACCTTCGAGAGATGAGCAACTGCTTCTGGGAGCCAAACATCACGCTCACAGGCTCACAAACGCCACCAAGCCCAACGGAAGAGTACGGCCTCTGGATCGGCGACACAATCTACCTCGAAAACACGGTCGACCCAACCGGCGCAACTTCTGGATGGTTCAGAATCCAGGCCATCGAGGTCAGCGTCACAGCGCAGGGAGCGGAAACGATCACGCCAATCATTGAGAGAGTGACATCATGAGAAGCCTCTTCGAGAAGAATCTGATGCGCATGAAATCGGAGCTGACAGACCTCAAGACGGCACACAAGCGAGGCCTCGGAACGGTCAAATTCTTTAAGTATACGGTCCAATTCACAGCATCGCTCAGCGGAACGGCACTCTACTACATCGTGGCAAACATCAAGAGCGGAGAGCCACAGCGCCCTTATATACAAGCCAGCTCGAAAAGCTCCCGCGGCGACTACGCCTGCTTCGAGTACGACATGACTTCTGGCACGAGCACAATCCAAGTAGTAATCGAAAGCTGGGAAATAAACCACACAATCACGTGCGAAATCATCAGCTCCAGCGAACTAGAGAATGTGAGGTTTGATCATGCTCAACCCCTTTGACGCATTAATCAAGAACATTAAGCGCGAACTCATCGACATTAAAAACGCGCCTAGAAGATCCACGCTTACACTCCAAACAATAAGCAAGAGCATCACGGTCAACTTCAGCGCAACGGCAGACCAATGGGGTGGCGCCTACGCCACCACAATCCCGGTCGTCAACATCAACTTCAAGGACGACATCCCGCAAATCTGGATGGCAAGCTTTGACAGCAAAACGCCAGCGTCACCATTCCCGATGCAATTCGTCACGAATCTGGCAACAAATGGCAACAACGGAGCCGTGGTCATCAACCCCGGAAGACTCGAGGGGCTGAATCCAGGCCAAACCTATACGGCAAGCGTAAAGATCAACATCATCGCTACGGGCGACTTCACGCTCACGGAAGGGAGCATTGCGAGGTAATATGCAAGACGAAATCATCAACATGAAGCGCGAGCTTCTCGAACTCAAAACGGCAAAGACAATCCCGGCCTACATCAACATGTACACAGGCACGGTCACGAGAGCGGCAGGAATCTACAACGGCATCTACCGCTGGAGAATCTACTTCCAAGACGTCGGCGACACGGAGCCTCCGATTGTAGCTGGCGCAGGGAGCCTCTTCAGCAAATACAACGCCG
>Ga0326514_10000440_pt1 | contig 28433 bp, 35 predicted proteins | sample 3_2548_0518_D_FD_203653 | JGI IMG/M metagenome (GOLD analysis project Ga0326514, IMG submission 203653) | Bovine rumen microbial communities from UC Davis, California, United States - 3_2548_0518 | ecosystem: Host-associated > Mammals > Digestive system > Stomach > Rumen | place: USA... | reverse complement strand
TTTACAAATGTATCTCTGTCATTGTTTACAACTGTCTTTACATTTGTATTTTTAGCAGCTTTGTATCCATTCATACCTCGCTGCTTTATATAACTAAAATCTTTATATACTATGTCTTTATCAACTACCCCTACTCCAGATATTTTGTTACTTTCTATGTAATTTGTATCACCGCCATACTGCCAGATAACTACATTATTATATGTAGGCTTCGTAGTACTTGACTTCCAACAAGCAAGCCATATATTATCTGTTTTAAGCTCCGATGCATACATTTTAGTTGTAAGCCAGTCAGGATTTGTATATAAGCCAGCTTCATAATTGTGCTGCTTCATTACCCCTATGAAATTATTTATACCATCCGTTACAGTACGCTTACCTAATTTTGCTATACTATCAATTTCTACATCAAGAAATATTGGTAAGTCAAACTGCTTACCTGCAATAATTGCTAAACAATTATTAGCTTCAAGTATTGCATCTGTAGCAGACGACATATAAGAAAAGTGATAAACACCTACCTTTAACCCGTAAGCCTTCGCTTTCTTATAATTGTTTTCAAATTCATCGTCAACCTGCCCTCGCTCACGACCCCAACCACAGCGTAATATTACATACTTTACGCCAGCAGAAATCAAAGCATCAAAATTTACGTTGCCTTGAAATTCAGATAAGTCAACAGCATTTCCGAACATATGTACTCCTCCTTTATATGTTAAAACATAATATATCTCTGAAAATGAAATAAAAAAGTCGCAACATTATATGCTTTATACATATACAAAAGCTCCTAAAATATTTAGGTTTATAAATGTAATGCAATGCAAGATTCTTATAGAAAGTGTATAACATCTTTAAGTCACCCCTACTATGTATAAGACTTATAATTTTAATGTCTTACCAAGATTCGATAATTTTCATTGTTTATTATGTTATCTATCGTTTAGTATTACTTCTCCTGTTTAGTATTATAAACTATTTCAGATTTTTTGTCAATACTAAATCGTAAATTTGAAAAATCTTTGTTAAATACTACCAATAAATAATGATACTTTTTGGACACTTTTTATAGACTTTTTCTATAATTCTATTTTTAAATATTTCTAAAATAAAATATAATTAACTATAAAAATCATCAACATTTAAAGCAATCAACTTCAAGCATTGTTTATGACGTCTTTTAATTGTACCTTCAGAATAACCAAGTATGTCCGCAATATAACTCAAAGGTTTATGCTCTTTATATATCATGCGCAATATAGTTTTATCTTCATCAGAAATCATTAGTTTTTCAAGTAACCCCTCAAATGTATCTATATTTTTCATAGTCTTTATCTTATCTTTAACTATTTTCATATTAGCATCCATTAAAGCATCACTACCCCCTATTATCTCTTAGGTCTTCTGCGCCTGCTACTAGAGCGTCTGCGTTTAGCAGACGCTACAGCCCTCTTTTTATCATTTCTAAATGACCTAGGTATACCCATGCCATCTTTCCTATATCTACTAAAACTAGTAACTCTTATATAAGAAGCCATTATTTAATAGTACCCCCTATATTATTACTTCCCTCTACATTTAGTTCCCCATCCTCTGCATGTAACTCAGCATTATTATAACCGTCACTAAACTGTGATTCATATAAAAGCCAAGATGCATTAGTAAATAATAACAACGCTATAAGTACCAAAATAATTATAAAGTACCTTTTATTTACCCTCTTTTGCTCATTGATTGTGTCTTTAAATATATCCATTAAACTATTTTCCATAAGTCATACCTCCGCTTTGTCAATACTATCAATCAGTTTTTTTGCTTCATCTTCTGTGTAACCCTCGAACATTACTAAGTATTTCCACTTAGGATATATACCCATTTCAATAAGTTTAAGTATACGTTCTTGCTCTTGATTAGGGTCTATATTAAAATCTTTATATTTGATAGTGTAATTAGCCTCAAAATCATCAGGTATTACCCCATAATATTTTAGTAAGTATATTATATTATCAAGTAAAGCTTCAATATCATTTTTTAATTCTACCTGTATATCTGCTATTGTTGCTAAAGTTCTCTGCTGATCTACTTTTACTTCTGTAGCAGTCTTTAAACCACCAGTATTATTATCAAATGAGAAATATCCTGCATCAAATCCACACTGTATAGCTATTGTGTCTATAAACATTTGTAGACAACTTTTATATTGCACATCTCTTAATTCAGGTACAAACTCATAAATAGGCTGATTATCTACCCCCATATTTACTAATGTAACTATAGAAGGTATATTGATTGTGTTACTATTTATCTCAGCACCTGGTTCTCCAGTCTGAAATAAACCTTCATCCATAAATAATATTTTCTTAGAATTTTTTACCTCAGTACAAAATTCATCATATGCACTGTCTAATTTTTTCAAACTGTCACAAGAACGACTAAATACAGAAACTCCCAAAGGTGAGTCGATGTCAATATTATTAGCAGATGGATATTTAAATAGACTAAATAAAGGTTTATCTATATTTTCTATTACAACATATTCATCTATGTCCTTCCACTCATATACATCAGATAAGTTTATTTTAATTCCCTCTGCTTCATAACTGGTAGACTTATATGCTATATTTTGAATATGATACTTACCATTATCATATGTCCATACTTCTTCACGTCTATAAATGTATTTACCATCTACCTTAAACTCTAAACATATTACAGATATTAAATTACCATCATTATCAAATTCTAATGGTATATATGCATTAGGCTTCAAAAAATCTACGCCTATTTTTTTACCATCAAATGTAGGCTTCATTAACATTGACCCATAAGCACATCCATATTCAAGCTGTTTTCTTAAGTCTTTTAATATTTCTCTATTAACTATTTTATTTATTAAATCATTATATATTTCATTTTCTAAATCTTTAGCCTTATTAGACTTACCATTTACTTCTACCCCAAATTCTACTGTTGCTAGTCTTGCAACCTCAGATGCTATAACAGAAGCAAACTGCATACCTTTATCGTTTCTATATATTTCATCCCACTTATGTATCTCCTGACACATATCTCTGGACTCAAAAGGCACTAAACCAACATGTCCAGCAATACTTTTATGTACACTAAACATGTTATAAAAGAATAATTTTATAGAGTTTATTACCCCCATTATATTACCTCCTACGCTTTCTCTGGATATTTTCTTATAAATGAATCAATAAGTGCATATCTAATAGCATCAATAGCATGATTATTAAAATCAGGATATCCACCTATGTATTCACCATCTCTATTACGTGCATATTCATATTCACGTAATTCTTTATATGTATATGGTGTTCTTCTCCCATCTACTACAATTTTTCTATCTGCTAACCATTCTATACCTTGTGCTACACTTCCGCTACCTTTATGTACCCTAGTTGCCTTTACCCCATTTTTTCTAAAAGTATCTACTACTTCAGGTGTATTATGATTATCTATTGTAACTAAATGACTATTATATCCACGTCTTGCTATTTCAGCCGCTATCTGTGCTATCGGCGTTTTATTAACCTTTATTTCATCCAAAATGTAAACAGTTCTATTTTTATAATCATAGTGCAACCTAACAAATACAGAAGGATCTGGAAACCATCCGTCATCAAACCCCTGAAATATGTAATTGAAATCTTTTATTTCTTCATCAGTTATTACACGTTCCTCTAAGTTTTCAAATACACATCCATCAGTACCTGTTTCTTCACCCAAGTATACGTTTCTATACTTCTTTTCATTATATTCCTTTGCAGCCTCTGCTCTATCTATAAATGCCTGTCCTAATAATTCTTTAGGCATATCAAGATATGAAGAATAATGTACAAATCTTCCTTCTATAATTTCATGTGACCACTCATTGCACCAATTAAATTTGTTTGCAGGTGGATTATAACAATAGAATATACATGATTTATCACCACCACGTACTATTGAATCAAGTGATTCATTTACTTCATCCATACCATAAAATTGATCTAATTCTTCAAAATGTACAAATGCAAAATAATATTTCTTAATACCTGTAGCCATACCTTTGGTCTTACCTGCTTCATCTAACCCCCTAAACAATATAAATTGTCCAGTAGGTTTAAATGTTATTACCATAGGTGATAAGCTTATTTTAAATAAACCGTCTAAACCCAGTATAGAAATAGCATCTCTGTACAAAGCAAATGCCCCATATCTTAGTCTTACCTGCTGTTTCATTATTGCAACCGCACAAGTATATTTATGTGTAAGTAATAAAAATATTACAATTATTGCGATAGTAGTAGATTTACCTGAGCCTCTACCCCCTCTTAATAGATATTCTCTATACTTACCATCGCATACATCATCAAATAATCCTAAGAATGCTGGAGGTATAATACTTCTTATATCTATATCTATAATATTACTCACTGTCATCACATTCTCTATCATTTATTATCCTAATTACTGTACCTTCAGTACTATTTTCTTTATCTTTTGCATCCTTAAATTCAGGATCATGATTATGTAAGAATAATGATAATGCTTGTAAGTTAGGCGCTTTTTTATTCACAACTTTTTCAATATGTTCTACCCCTATTTTTTCACCTTTACTATCAAATATAGCTTTATCAGTAGAAGTAGTTTCTGTTATTTCAGTAGCACCACATGCTAATTCATATAATTTACCATGTGCATTTTTTACTAACCCACGTCTTCCACATCTTAAAGCCTCTCTTAATTCCATGTGTTTTCTCTTCCAAGACTGAAATGTAGAATAACTTATACCTAACTGTTCAGCTATCTGTTCATCAGTATATTGTTCCTCCGAAGAAGCAAGTATTTCCACTTCGATTATACGTGGCAATAAATCGTTTTCAAAATTACCACATCTCGGCTTTTTACGCCTTCTATCATTCATTACATCACCCCCACTATATATTCTTTATGTATTCAAAATTGTTATAAAAATCAGAAACATATACATAAAGTCTTGTACGTGATACATTGTATTTTTTAACTATGTATTCAACAGATACATCACAAACTAAATATTCAAATAAAGCATCAGTATGTCCACATGAACAACGCTCGCATAATTTTATAAATCTACTCTGTTCATCATCGCTTAATACTGTCACAAAATTCTTACAAGTGTAGAATATGTACCCCTGCTTTCTCTCTGAGTAATTTACACTCGCCATTTTCTTAAACTTTGGTAATGTATATACCTTATTTTTTCTTATGTTTCCATTTTTTGTATAAAGTATTTCATTCATAAAAACACCACTTAACAAAAATTTACAAAAATGTTATTTTTTGTAAAAGGTTACAAACCTGTAATTTTTCTAAAAAAGAATAATCAGAGAAGCTTATTCTAGCCTCTCTGATTATTATATCATATTATTTCTAAAAAATCAATACTATTTTTAATTTTTTTATAAATTTTATCTTTTTGTATTCTTACCGTTCCACTCAAATCCAAAATCTGTACGCTTTATCTTACATACAGGTTTATTATTGCTTATATCCCAGTATACTAGACCCTCTATATAATTGTCATTTAAGAATTTCTTTATGCCATCAAATGTCACTACTTCGCTGCAAGCATTAGTTCTTAAAGTTATGCTTCCATGTGGTACAAGTATGTCATAATCTAAATTATAAGGATTGCCTTGAAAGTGCTTACCTATTGCTTCAAAAGTCCTATTATCAAATGTAAAACCATGTAAGTCTATAACCATTATATTCTTATTATTATCATAGTACTTAAACTTTTTATTACCAGTATTAAAATTATTATATGCTTCAATAAACCATTTATCTGATGCATTATTTTCATCCACTGGTACCCAACAAGGTAAATGCCCTGTGACTGGATCTGCATCTTCTTGACACTTTATAGCATTTTCAGGTATAGCCTTGCCCTTTTTAGCATCATACCTTTTATAAAATTTACCATTGATTATAGCGCAGCAAGAGCCATCAATTTTTACTGTTGGCATTAACTCACCATTAAGTACACCTTCGCAGCCCGGTGTTACTTCTGGAAGTACTTCAACTATTTTATGCCCCTCTATTACACGCTTAAATAATGTTGGAATCTTTTTCATAATTTATTACCTCCGATTTTATATACTACCCCAATTTAATATTTGTTTAAGTTACTTAAACAAGCATACTCTTTTATACCTGCAACCCTCTTTTTATATGCATTTACCACAAAATCATGCCTGTCTTCTACCTTTATATTAAAATCTTTAAACATACGTTCAAAAATCTCAATATCATTATATGCTATTGGTACCCCTCTTAATCCATTATCATATACAAATTTTCTATGTTTATAATTCTGTTTATCCGTTACAATCTCAAGCATTATAGGTCTATTTAATATTGTACCGTATTCTAAATCGCCCCAGTATGAAGGAATCATACGATGATTCACACTATATCCTGTATTATTTATAAGCTTCTCTACCCCATCTTTTAATAACAATACTGCAAATAAACGATGTATTTTTACCTGCACCTTACCTATATTAGTAATTAAATATGTACATTTATCCTGCGCTACAGTATATCTTACAGGTACTAACTTACCATATTTATTTACACGATATATACGCCATTTTAAAGCATCTATATAATAAGTTATACCATTAGCTTCAAACTTACAACTCTTATAGAAGCCAAGCTCTTCATCAAATTCACCATATTCTATGTTTGCAAGTATTGCATTTATAAGCATATTAAATCTGTTCATAATTATTACTTCCTTCCGTATGTCTTAACATTTTTTGTATATTCCCAAGGATATGCATATCTTATTTTATCTGTTTTTACCGGCATTACAATATCGCTAACAAATGCATACTTTAAAGGTATACAACTATCACCACTGTTTACATTTTTCTTTACGTCTGCCTTCAATTTTCTCATAATATTACCCCCTAAGATATTCTGTTAAATTAAATTTCTTTTTAGCTTTTTCTATGTTACTCTTTAAAATTTCAATGTCATCACAATGAAATCTTTTATCCCACCATTCATCAACTATATATCCATCCTGATCCAAGTCATGAGTTTTACCGTCTATTGATACCTGATAATTTATATCATTTTTACCTAATACAAATATATCAGCGTGATATTCTCCATATGGATATATATGATATATATGTGTAAAATCATTGTCATCTTTATTCATATATTTTAAACACTCTGATAAAAATGCCTCAAAAAATCTTAAAGCGATAGTTTTTGCTATTTCTCTATTTAATTCTACCCCACTATGAATAAATACTCGCATTGAGTTTCTACTAAAGCATGTTACAATATGTGACATATTTTTATACTTATAACTACTTTTTGCTATGTTCTGTATACATTCTTCTTTTGGAAGTTCTTCATCTAAAAAATGTTTTAATTGCAATTCACTATAATGCTTATACTTATATTTTTTCTCTGCATAAACCCAGTATATATCAGTATACTTAAAATGTTCATCTCTAACTCTAGGTGCATAGTCCTTATATTTAAGTGCATTTCTTAATTCTTCATGTATTTTATCGTTATACATTAACATACAACGTGGCTTATTTACTACATTCCTATTAATGTCATCTGCACTCTTATCAACCTTATGTACAGAAAAATTAAGCTTATAAAACACACTTTTAAACAAGTCATTCATGTCCATTATTATTCCTCCTCAGAGTAGTATAACTCAGTTATATATTTATAAAAATCATTATGTTTATTATCAAAAGTCATTACGCCTGCATTATTATTCACATTATATACATATTTTTTATCATATATATGTCCTTTATTATCAACCTCAGGTACTAAAGATACCACACAGTTAAAATCCAAACTTAAATCATTACATCTTTTACTTACTACATTACCAAGCTCAAGTGTCAAATGCTTCATTATTGTTTCTATATCTGAATTACATTTATTCATTATATTTACTATGTATTTAAATGACTCTTTATAAATATAATATTCGACTGCTATAGTATTATCAAATAATGCATCTATTTTTACTCTATTATGTATATCATCACATTTAAGTAAGTCCTTCAACATCTTATAGTCTGGTGAGAACTCACCCCATTCAACACTACTTACAAGTTTTTCACAACTTAAATCAGACTCCATTTGCTTTTTCAATGCACTAAACACAGACATAATGTAATTGTCTTTTTTATCAACCTCAATGCTAACTTTGGTCATATTTAAGACCTCCTTCCTTGTTTCTGTTATTATTATACCTCCTCTCTTTTTTATTGTCAATTAACAGAATTTAAACAATTTATTAACAATTTGTGAACACGCAAAAATAAATGATAGGTTACAAATTTGTAACCTATCACATGTATTATTTAATATTCTATTATGTATTATTTTTTATCATCATTGTCGTCATTACCAAACTTAAATTTATTCTTTACCTTTAAAAGTGCATTCATTATTTCATCAGGTACCTTTACCCCTAACTTTTTTGCATTTTCTAAAATAGAAATGCCTTCATTAAATAAATAAAACCCTATAACTGCATCACGTATTATAAGCCCTACCCCTAGTATATTAAAACCTATGACCTTTGCTATCGCTACCATTAAAAATATTATTACTTTTCTAAATATCCCCATAAATCCAATTTTGCTACTTAATTCTTTATTATTTATAGCACAAGATACTCCGAGTATATAGTCTATAATTACAAATGTAATAAGACCACATAAAAGTCCATCTACGCTACCAAATAGATAACCCATAAGTACACAAAATCCCATCCACATAATTCTAAACGCTTCAAATAATTTTTCCATAGTATCAATCCTCTCCATAATTAAGCTCATCATTTGCATCTATTGTAAGCGTCAATTCTATGCTTTTATTCGCACCAATGTCAACACCCCCTTCCTTTAATGCTATATCAAGCAGTACAGGTGTTTCATTGTATGTAGGTGTTACTATCTTATAAGTACACGTACCCTTTGTATTGTCTATTACAAATGCGCGCTTGTTTATACCCCCTATTCCTGATATAGGCATTAGACTTTTATGTATACGAACTGCACCACTAGCTGATGCATTTCCTGACTCTGTTATACAATCAAAATTCATTGTCTTAATATTATCTGTTATTTCAATAGTATTATTAGTAGGTATTGGAGATAAAATATATGTTCCAAAGTCTTTATATTGTGTTTTTCTACTGTCACTACTTGTAAGAAATGAAGAACTTTGCTTAAAGAATGTAGTTCCATTTGCCTGATATATGTTACCTAAATAATCAGGTACACTTGTGTATCCACCTATGTCGAGCTGTATTTTTTCATAAGATGTTGCAGTAAATATATATGTACCGTCTACTTGTAATGCAGTAGTACCATTAACTATGTAAAAGTAATTATCTGTAGGTGTATTACTATTATATCCGAATAATGCGAATGTCAATATGTTATTATTTGTTCCATCCGTTCTATCCCCTATGGCGGATATGTATATTCTACTATATGTATCTGTTATTAAAGAGAAATCTGCGTAACCCCAACGCTTAAATAAGTTATTAGTTTTATCTAGACTGTATAAAGGAACATTGTCAGGAAAGTTTGTTGAATAATAATACTTATTACTTCTAGATGTACCGTAGTAAGGGTCATTTGCATAACCGCCACAAGTATAATGTAATAGTAACAAATTATTATGTAACCCCGCACAATTTATTCTAACATTACTAGTTCCAGAATAAAGCCCTGTAAAGTACGATGTAAAATAACTATTGACATCATAAACTACATCATCAGACACGCAGTATAATGAAGCCAAATTATGTTCACTGGTACCACTATTTGCCTGTCCTATGTACAAATTATTGTTCATATCAATACCAAACCAGCTTGGAAGATTTAATAAATGTATACTATTATACATCTCTTTCATATTGTTATCACGTATTTTAGGACAAATAAATGGAGCAGTAACTCTAGCAACTGGTCTATATACCTCGAACTTACTAAGTCTTAACATTATTATTCTATTTATTTTTTTGCCTATGTTAGCTATTGTAAATTTTAATGTTGTAGAACCAGGATCTGTGCCTTGGTCATAAGTTGTAGGTGTTGCTACCCCATACGAAGCATTTAACTTGCCACCAGATGTACTTTCTATACTAAGTGCTGGAGTTCTCCAATATGTAAATGTTCCTATTGATTCTGCCCAACCACTTACTATTGGAGGTGTTACTATAAATGTGTCACTGTTTATTGGATATATAACACTGTTATCACCAGTTATCACACCTGTTGCATTTTCATCTAAGTTATTGTCATAACACAATAGAAATACAGTAGTAGTTGGTGAATAGAAGCCATAAGGCTCCTCAAATACTAGTGCGTCAGCATCAGCCCCTGTCTGTCCTGAGTGATAATCGTCTGTAGTCCTAGACCCTACCCCAAATTGTTCACGTCTATATGTACCAGCCTTATTTGCAGGAGTCGATACATTATATCCTACAGGACATCCATCTATTGTTATGTAAGGACTTAATTCACCTGACCTCTCTACTATTATGTTATCAAGAGCTGTCTCTGTATCAACCTGCATATTAAAGTCATGTAGTAACTCACAAGCTACAGGCTCACCATCATATGTTACTTGAATCGTAGTTGCCATAAGTACCCCTCCTATTATATCTCTATGTTTATGCCTATGTTCTTAAATACATATTGATGTTCTTCTGGCTCTGGTGGCTGTGGTACTAATTTCTTATTAGATAGTGACATTAGCATCATATGTGACCCATTTGTAACTAAATGTACACAAACAGTAGATGCTACCCCTATTCCTACAGTTATAAGTAAGTTATCAGGCAGTCTTGTAAGTAATATACAGTCAACCCAAGTCAATGTATTATAACCTTGATGTATATACTGTTTACATATAAGTGGTGTGTTTTGTATCGCCCCATCAGTTGATATTGTATTAAAGAACGTAAGTATACCATCCTGCTCTGCATATATTGTTAATGTATTATTTATCTGAATCTGCTCCCCTATTATTGACACTGTTTCACGCATTACATTCAAATATGTACTAGGCACAGATGTATTTATCTGTGTAAATTCAAGTACTTCATTAGGTCCAACTGCTCCAGCAGGTATATTCGATATTGTATTAACAGTCTGTATACTGTAATAACTAATGACTTCGTTATTTAAAGAATCTCTACAAATAACTTTATATAGTGTAGAAATATTAAGAGTAGAAGTAATATGTTCTAAAAAAATATTTATGTTTTGATTTTCACCAACTGTAGCCCATCCTGCTCCGTCTACATTCCTATAAAGTGAATAGAAATATTCACCTGTACCATTCCTAGGATTAATCACCAGATTTATATTATCATCTGCTACTACCGCATAATTATTTACTATAGAAGCTTCAGAAGATGCTCCATCCATTATTATTTTATAATCAGAACATTCAAGTACTAAATCAAATGTAAGTGTATCTATATTTTTAGGCACTTCATTATGCCTTGACGCAAACTTCTTTATGTCAATCTTTATATCATTCTGTGAGTTAGCTAAATTTATTATACTACGCCCTGCTTTAGTAGTACCGCTAAAAGAATCCTTTGCTACCCCAAAACAACCTATTGCCTGTAATCCGTATAAAGTGAATGTTATATGCATTATAATTATGTTACCATAGCCAGATATTGTTAAAGTATCACCTAAGTCAAGTGCTACATCACCCCATACATTAAGCTCTGCACCTTTAAATGACAAGTCTGCAACAAACTCTGCAGCCTCCTTTATAACTGTCTCACGCTCGTGCCTAATATCAATCCATAAAGACGTGAACATCTTATTAGAAGTACAGTAATCTATAACATATCCATTTTCTACCCCTGTTTGTTCACTTAATGAGTTCTCTTCGCTTGCACTAAATTGTAACTCAGATATCTTAAATGTAGTATGATCTCTTTTTATACTACTTATAAAAGAATCAGTTATTGTTACCCCTATGTCATTACCAAATTTTCTTATTACAAGTCTTCCATTACGATCAAATGTAGCAAATCCACACATTATTTCAGCACAGTATTCTATTATATCACGATATGATTCAAATGCCGCTGCACCCAATACATAAGTTACATTAGTACCAGGAAATGCTTCGACTTCTTCCTTCGTCATACCAAATGTAATACCTGTCATATAACATATCCTAGAAAGTATTTTATATATCTTACCTGATACAGACTCTGCGTTCTTTACATTAAGTCTGTTCATAAAGTCATAACATTTAAGTCTTACATTATCATCTGTATCCACTATTTCAGTAGTAATTACGTCATATTTACCCATAGGTATAGTAATTGTATCATTACTACCCCTAGATACTTGTGCTATTAGCTTAGGCTCTATTATTGCACCCTCAAACTGTGCAACTACAGACTTCCTGTTTATAAGTGTTAAATTACATTCATTCATTATTGATGCACCAAAACAAAATGCATTATTATTTACACATGACCAGTCTATACTAAATGAGTTTTCTAATATTCCAGACTTAGTAAATGTTTCAGTTAGTCCATTATTATATTCAATATTAACCTGTATATCCATTTCTCTATCAAATGTAAACATATTATCCCTATATATAGAACCTGTGTCATACATATAATATCACCCCTTATAATTCTATTAGATTAACGCTCACATTCCATCTATTATCCCCATAATTATCACTGTTTACGCCATTATTATCGTATGTTCTATCTCCTGGATAAGCTGTCATATTTTGATATACAATAGTTGATTCATCAGTTGCGCTACCATCATAAAACGATACACTAATACTATCACTATTTACATTTGCTTTTATGAGTTCTTTTTGCTCATAAGTTAAGTTCTCCCAAGCAACAGATATTTTTCTAATATTTCTCCTAATACAATCAGGATGCAGTCTACCATCTAAAGCGCGAGTTGTACTCGCGCTATATAGATTCGACTCACTATAACTATACTTACTAACTTTAGGCATGCTCACACCATTTAATTTCAAAGCTATCATATTTAGCCCCTCCCATTATTACGCATATTACGACGATTGTTTGAGTTTATAATCAATGTGTCAAGCTTTTCTTGACCAATATATACAGGTATTGTTATGTTACCCCCTGCATAGTTACCCTCGTTCAATGCCTCTATAAATGCCTGCTTCATTGTAGCAAGTGGCGTCTCAATATTAAGTCCACGCTTCTGGTCACCAAGTATAGCCATAAACTCATTATTTGGTTTTATAACTGCACCCTGTGCTAACTTCACTATATTATTACCGAATGGATAATAATTTTCATTAAGATTCGGCACCTTTGTTACGCCCATTGAACCTGCTATAAACTTATTATTAAATAAGTTCGCTACCCCTTGCCATTTATTCCTAAACTTTGTATAGAACAAGTCCATACTGTCAAGTAGTAACCTCAAGCCATTTGTTATTGGATTAGTAATATTATTTATAAAATTATTACTAGCTGTATTTAATTTACCACCTAAGTTATTGTATTTTTCTATAATTGCATTATATATCCCTATTATACTATTACCTATTTTTATTTTATCATTATTACTCAATGTCATCGGAGATATTATATAAGTCATAAATGACTTACCTATGTTTTTCAACTTATCAATCATTGTATTATTCAATTTTAGTGATTCAATAAATGAATTAGCAATGCTCTTACTTTTATTAATAAGCTCATTCTGTTTGCTAACAAGCCCATTTATTAAACCCTCCATTAAATATACACCTTGTTTGTATAACACCTTAGACGGAGAGTTTATGTCATTAACAGTCTTTATAACACTACTAGGCGTTTTAGCTATTTTATCAGCTTCTTTATTAAGTTCAACCTCTTTACTCTTCTGTCCATCAATTAAACCCTGTGTAATGTTTTTACCATAGTCTTTACTTGTATCATAAGCCTTATTCTTATTCTTATTTAATGCATCCATAGATTTATTAGATGCATCCACACTATACCAGAAAGGTGTCTTATTTATCGTAGGATTTAAATTAACACTACCAGTAAACCCAGAGAAGAACCCATCCTTTATATTAAATCCATATTTCCTAGACACACCCTTTATGTCATTAGAACTCTTAATCATTTTATTATGTATATTTTCTAATGACTCAATTGCAGCATTTTCAACATCAGATGCTGCACCCTTCGATGCATTATATATAGCTTTTAATTTTGGAAGTAAGTCAGTATTATATGCAGAGTTTAAGCCAGATGACAAATGTCCAACAAAGTCAGACCCTTTTATGTTGGCAGCCTCTATTGTATCACGCCAGAAGTTATTTGCAGATGGTTCTCCAAACTGTTTCTTTGTTTCTTCCCATAAGTTCTTAACCTCCGCACCTATAGCACCCTTTGTTTTTATAAATGCCTCATCAAGATCAGCCTGCTCCAATGTAAGCATAGACCCAAACATTTCTTTATATTTAGCTTTTGCATCTTCAGGTAGTTCTAATGTATCAACTGCTTTATTAACATAATCAGAGTATTCAGTCAACTTCTTCGATGCTTCACCGTACTTTGCTGTTATTTCTTCAATAACAGCCTTTGCTTCTTCAGGATTCTTAAACTGTATCTCACCATTCTTTATTGCATTTATATAAGTTTCAAGTTCTTTTTTATTCTCCTGAAGTGCCTTTATATTTCCACCAGTCATCTTATCAAGCAAGTCATTGTATTCAATAGCTTCAGCCTCTGTAAGAGTCTTCCCCTCTGATACAGACTTCGCCAGTTCCTTAAACCGTTCGATCTGTTTATCTGTAAGCTCTTTAGACCAGTCTGTTGCATCTTTAATATCCTTATTTACCTGCTCTATGTCTACCCCATTTTGCTTTAATAACTCCTGTGAGTTATTTACATAAGCAAGTAATAAATTACTAGCTGACTCTTTAGAACTTTTAGTTGCCTCTTTTAACCTATCTAATGCATCAGATAATTTATTAACTGCTTTATCAGTATCCTCACCAGCAGTCATTATAGTAGGTGCAATCTGTGCAACCTCATTCTGTAATTCTTTAACTTTATTAGTACCATCTATAAAGTTTCTAACAAATATACTATCAGTACTAAACTTTGCAGACATTGAGTCTATAGCACTACCAAATACCTCTGGTAAATCACCAAGTTTGAGCCTCTCATAGTACCCCTTTATTTCACCTGTGTCTTTATCTATTTCTATACGCATGTTATCTACATATCCGACCATCTTGCCAGTCTCCTGGTCAAGTATAAAGCCATTCTTTGTAGCACTACCTGCTATATTATCAAAGTCAATACCTATTTTATCAGTAGCCGCCTTTACATCCTCTTCAGACGCTGGTATATCTTCACTTAAATAATCAGTAAGCCACTGTCCAACCTTCTTTTCTTGCCAGTCCTCAACCAACTTAGTAGCAAGTATAGCTAGACCTGCAGTAATACCAGCTAACGATAACATTGACATACTTGATAAAGCACCAGTTAAACCACTTATAATTCCAGTAACACCACTAATCCCCTTAAATAATACCAATGCTTCAACAAGTGCAACTATAGACCCTGCTATTGCATTACCGTCAAATGTCCCTTTAGTAAAGCCTAATACAGCCTTAAACGCCGCCCACAATGCTTCACCTGCAGCCCTAAGTACGTCTTCCCACTTTATTTCAGATATAAAATTACCTATTGCATAACCTAATGCTTCAAAGTCAGTTTCGTTTAAGAATGTAGTTGCTAAATCTAAAATACCTACAATAGCATCACTTAAAACATGCGCCGCATTTGTCCATGTAGAATTTGCATGAGACAGTCTATTAACACCTTGTGCCAGTCCTTTACCGATGCCCTTAAAGTCAATCTTACTGATTATACCTGCGGCAGTATTTACAGCAGCCTCGACTGCATTGATTATTAAGTCAGCCAGTGATACATAATCAATATTTGTAAATAATTCACTTATATATGTTCCTATCGATTCACCGAGTGCTTTGAAGTCTGTCTCTGTAAGTAACCCATTCGCAAATGATACAGACTGGTTTATTAAAGTAGCTACAGTATTACCTAATTTTTTACTATCAAATTTTCCTACAAAGTTATTTATCCATGTACCTATTTTCTGACCTAACTGTTTGAAGTTGATATTTTTAAGTCCAGCATTAGCAAATTTAATAAGTTTATTCAACTTATCAGCAAGTGCAGCACCAGATGCTGCAGGGTTCCACTTATCTATATATGAATTTATTTTTTCAGCAAAGTTCAACCCTAACTTTTCAAAATCAATATCGTCAAATAATTCACTAAGCCTTTTCTTAAAGTCACTAAGGTCAGGCACTTCTATCGTTTCAGATACTCCATACCCAATATTAAAGTCCTTATCTACCCCACTTAATTCACTTGTTAAAGACCCTATATTATCACTACTATTATCTGCAAGTATATTTAACTCATCAAAAGGAGCTAATAAACTCTTTACCTTCTTCTTAGTATTATCTGCACTTTTACCTAAATCATTTAAAGAATCAGAAGTATTATCAATATTTTTATTGTCTATGTTATTAGCACTACTATTTATACTATTTATATCTCTTGCAACAGTTTTTATTCCAAATGCAGACTTTATAAATTCAGTGATTGTTTTTACCCCTGCTATAGCCCTTTGTATTATAACATTTATATACTTTGCTATAGGTAATATTGCATAAGTTAAAAGCTCACCAATTGATTCTTTTAAGTCACCAAAATTATTTTTTAACTGTGTTATTTGACCAGTAGGTGTATTTGCCAATGCATTATTCATACCTCCTACAGATGCTTCTACAACCTCTGCAAGTGTATCAACCCTCTGTTCTTCTGTACCATATTTTAATAGCTGCTCCTGTGCCTCATCAAATGAATATCCATATCTTTTTAATGAAGACACATTACCATCAAGTACTTTACCAAGTGCTGTTGCTATAGAAAAAGCATTTTCTGAAGAAGCCGCAAATCCATACTGTTGTGCAGTCATATCATTCAACACAGGTAATAATTTTTTAACAGACTCTGCACTCGATACATAAGTACTTAATTTTTGAAGACCTGTTAATTGCACTTCATCCCCTATTACCCCTAATTGCTGATATTCAGAAGTTAAATCCTTTATACTATCAATCTGATCTTGTGTAGCATCCGAACTATTACGTAATGCCACAGCGAAACGTGTTTCAGCACTACTCTGTGTTTCATATGCACTACTAAAAGAATTATATAAGCTTATAAATGATTTTATAGCACCAGTAGCTAATTTTATTTTTGATAAAAGTTCAGTATATGTATTAGAAATAGTATTAGCTAGCTTTTTAGAATTATTAACAGCACTAGATACTCCAGAATTAAATGCCTTTACCCCACTTGTTAATTTGCTTATACCACTTTTTGCTTTATTTACAGAACCCTGTATATTATCAAAAATACTTTTACTACTGGACTTTTCAGTAGACTTCTTTAAGCCGGCTATACTCTTTTTTACGTCCTCAACATTATTTTTAGCCTTAGCAGATTCTACATCAATATCAATTTTTATTCTACCTGCATCTTCAGCCATCAAAGTCACCCCACTTATTCACCAAGTAATTCCTCAAATCTTTTCTTATTTTTTATCTGCTCCTCTGTTACTTCAACAGGTCTATCTATTTCATATTTCCTTTTTAATTTCATAAATTTATTTTTATGCTCTTTAGCTATATCTTTTGTATCAGTAGTTCTTATATCTATGATGTTAGTCATCATACAATCACTAATATCATTCAATAATGCTATAAATTCAAACCAATGCATTTTTTCTCTACATAAATCTTTATTATAGCATTTAACAAATGCAGAATATATATATCTTATGTCCTGATTAAAGTCCATAACATCAGGCTCATTATTTGCAGGTTCATTATCTATTTCATCAAAATTTATCTCTTTTTGTCCACAGCTTAAAAACCAAACTAATCCAGAATATGCTAACTTAAAATCAACTGCACCGTTATTATCTCTAGGTATGCCTGCACCGAATAATAAAGAAAGGGCACTTAATATGCGCTGCTCCTGAGTTAACTCATTATCAGATAGACAATTATTTATCATAATTCCTATCCGAAAGTCAGTGCGTATCAAGTACCCCTTGTATTCGGATGGTAGCCTATCTAATACGATGTTGTATATCATACTACCACCTCTTATATTATTTTTTTTATATATTAAATGCTAGAACCTACTCTGTTAGCATTATATTTATTGATTATACTTTCAGTCTTCTCATTTATATATTCATTATATATCGGTACTAACCCCATTATAACTTTTATATAAATTAAGAAATATGGTAGTTCAGATTCATTATCAATTTCAAAAATCTCAACCCATTTATCTTTACCAAATAACTCTATAAATTTATTCTTGCAATCAATATTTGCTTTATTTAATAAATCCACAGCAGCTATACCAGAAGCATTTTCTAATTCACCTGCTATTTTAGTTAACTCCGCAAGCCAATTAACTAACTTGTAATAAAAAGTCTGATCTGCCTTATTTACTTCAATGATAGTATTATTTATTTTTACCTGTTCAATGTCTTTGCTTTTTAATTCAATAACTCTCATAAGTAATACCCCCAAATATTATTTTATTGTAGGGCTACATTTAGTAGCCCTACTATTTTTATTAAGTCGCAGGTGTGAATGTTCCATCATCAGCCATAGTACCTTCTGTAAATGTCTTTGTAGTAGGACTAAATTTACCCCTCTTTTTATCACCCTTACCAGCAAGTGTTACATTAAGCTTCGGCAAATCACCTGCAGGTGTATCAAAGTTATTTACATACGCTGCTACATGACGTTCCTCTGCATAATACTCTCCAGTACCTTCTCCATTTGCCTTTACTTCTTTATTTGTATCAACATATACAAAGTCAGAGTCACAATCGCTATATGTAGGCTCTTCCTCAAATCTTGATCTGAAAAATTTATATGCAGGATCATCTATAATAGGCTCAATATCAAATGTACAAGTAAAATTATAATTCTTAACTTCATTTGTCTGTGCCTTATCGCCAATGTACTGTGTAGACTCGGTTTCAGGTCCTATTTCCATGTTAATATCAGTTACACCTGCACTAATACGTGCATAATTTTTACTCTCTGCATTAGCTGCAGCAGTATTAATAAAATACTCATAACTATAAGTAGCCGCCTTAATCATTGTCTTATTCCCCCAAATTAAAATTTATTAAAGTTTACAGTCATTTCAGTCTGATATGTTATTATACCATTTTCAAGCTGTGCAAAAGGCTTTGTATTATATAACTGTCTTATATAGTTTATTGTTATATGTTCATCTACTTCTGGCTTATTATGTTCAAGCCAGTCACAAATATTATCAAGTACAGCAGTCTCATTTTTACGATCTGAACTAGCATCTGCAAATGTGTTATAAAATATAGTAAAAGAGTACTGTCCTATATATGTTTCCTCATCCATATATACTTTTAACTTTACAGCCTGTGGTAAATCCTGTATGCTAAATCCTACCCCTTTTGGTAGTGCTTGATAATCAAAATATAAACCATCTGGTACTATACCACAATTATTATTTAAATGATCAATTACAGCATTACAAACCCTACGTACTACAGCAGTATTTAATAAATTTAAGTTATTTGCCATTTAATCAACCCCTATTTATACATTCCAACCATCAGTACCACTCTCCCCTAAAAGCTTCTTAACTATACGTGCATATTCTACAATCCACTTAAAACTATTCACTTTTGCAGCCTCATTAATCCAATCACCACCTGTACCAGGCGTTGTGAATTTAGTATCTACCCCCATTGCATATACATAAGGTGCATACGACGCATAATATTCTAAAAATGCTTTATCACCACTAATAACTTCATTCACTTTTTCACGTAAGTTACCAGTCTTCATTGGAACAAAAGGCTCACAGTCTTTACGCATTATACTTAATAACTCTTTATTAGCACTATTTGTAATGTTATCTATATCTTTATTTATCTTTAATTTTTCAAAATCATCTATATTAACATCTATATTTAACATTTACATCACGCTCCAAATACCTCGAAGTGCTGTAAATTACCTCTTAACATAAAGTCTATGCTTGATATTTTCATAACATCATTAAAATACAAACGTAAGTCGTTTACCCCTATATCTGAACTAACTAAACCCTTTACTATATAATCACCATTCTTAAGTGTTACATATTCAGCTTTAGCTTCGTCTTCAAGATTCTTATATGTTATTTCATCGACATATTTTTCAAGCATAGACTTCAATGGTATATAACAGACTTTTGAATCTGCACTGTCTACGCCATATTGCTTCGTTATATATTTTGAATTGTTTTCAAATAGCACCCCAGATATTACATGATAATAATATTCTTTTATACCTTTTTTATCAACTACATTTATTATTGTTATTAAATCAGGAAACATATTCATCTGCATCACCCTATCAATAATAACATCTATATAAAAGACCTGTGCGTGAAAGATACATCTTTATCTTATCATATACAACAGTGTCCATGAGTCCATTACGTGCTACCCCTTCTCTACTTACAGAAGCATAATTTACATGCCAAGAGCCAACTGATTCACTATTTTTTATACCAGTTGACAAATCACTAATACCACATTCAGATAGTACCTCTGCAATAGAACATGTACACTTTTTCACTAATAATTCCACATTTTCACTCAATTCTGCATCTGACCGTCCACTTGTGTAATATGCTATATAATCAGATGCTCGCTCAGATAAATTTTCAAAATCTTCACTGCTTAACACTGTGCCTTTATATGTATTCTGATAAAAATTATAATCAGCATAAGCCATTAAAAGCACCCCCTAATATTAAGTCCCTTCATTAGACTCCACTATAACACTACCCCACTCATACCATGTATCAGATGCTCCCTGATACATGTATATCTTTTTATTATCAAGTACCAAAGCAGTTGCACCACTTGGTACATTGAACACTGAACCTAAATTACTTTTTGTAAGTAATGTGTTTAATTTTGCTACATCTGCATTTAACAGTGTATATTCACCATAATTACTATAACGGATGCTCCCAAAATCGGGAGCCTCCGTACTAAATATCATACCTAAAGCTTCGACCATTTAGATCACCTCATCAACCACCGCTAGATACCTGTGTTGAATATACTGCTATCATCTCAGGTCTTGTAACTCTAAATCCAGAAGTAATTGCAACCTGTACAACCTTACCCCTAACATCCATATCCTGCATTACACGTACTTCGTCAAGTACATCAATTACAGAGAATGCATCACCATTATACATAATAAAGTCAATACCCGTTAAGTCTTCAGTCTGTGCTGTTCCATTATAATCATTATACTTAGCAGCACTATTTACCATAAGCGGACAGTTTATAAATTGCATACCAAGCCAGTTACCAATCTGACCTGTACGTGATACTTCCTCATTCTTAATCGGTATAAATTCAGTACCTGCAGCAGATACACAAAGACCATACATATCAGGTGAACATAAAACTACATTAGGTTCTACAAAAGACTTAGATAAGTGCATCTGTGTATTAATAAGAATATCCTTAATATTTTTCTTATCCAATTCTGTAGTACCTGTAACTGCATTACCCTCATGTGCTAAACATGCAAGACCAGAAGTATTACGTGACTGTCTACAAGCTTTAGAAATATCCTCAAGCTCTGCTTTCTCAATATCCCAAGATGTTTCAACCTCAGCAACTGCATTAATTTCCTCTGAAAGCATGTAGTCATTATTTAATGCAATAGAAATAAGAGAGTTCGCAGTCTTATTTGTTACAAAGTGTGCACCTGGAAGTGCAGGCTCAACAGTTTTTGCACCAAGCTTTGGAATATAAATTACCCCTGCTCCACTCGTCTTATACTTATCAGTACATGTTTGACCAGGTATAAAGTAATTGTCCTTGGCATATAAATTACCAATAACTACAGAACTATGCGCTTCAGTAATTGTTTTATTTCCTATAATCATAATTTATTCCCCCACATTAGTATTATATATACTTTGACCATATAAGTCATAAAGAATATCATATATATACATAATTATTTTCTCCCATATTTATAAAATGGATTATTCTTGTATTCAGGATCATCAGATAAGTCATAAATATCTTTACGCCCAGCAGACTCAGGAGCTTTACCCCTAGTCCTACTAAATACAGGCATATCAGATTTTGATACAAATGCACCACTATCACTCTTTTTTAAGTTCTCTATAATAGAATCTAGTTCTTCAATCTTTTCATCTACTATCTCTACAGAATCCTTTATTTCTTGAATAATAGCCTTCTTAGCATGTAAAGAAGTAAACTGTATACCTTTTCTATTCAAGTACTCAGTAATTATTGCGTCCTTCTTTAAGTCAGTATTTTCTTTAAGCAACTGTTCATATAAAGATTTGTAATCCGTTATGTCCTCTGTATCTCCATCTGTCTTTGAATCTTCCGACTCTGTAGACCATGTATCTGACTCTCCTGTATCTTCCTCCACCTGCGGCTCCGTACCATCGCCGCCGCCCTCGCCATCCTCTGCACCATCTACTTCTTCTTTTTTTTCATCAGTAGTATTATTAAATGCATTAAAAATATCTTTGGCAGTAGCTTCATCTACCCCAGCACTTACAATAGACTCAACAGTTACATTACCACTATCAAGTATAGCCTGCACTTTTTCAATAATATCATCAGATAAATTATACTTGCTTAAATCAATTTTCAACTTGATCACCACCCTGTTCAAACTGTGCATTGTATTCATCAATCTGCTCTTGAACTATACGATCATATTCCTCTTGTGTTATCTCCTCAAAGTCATTGGCAGTCTGTGACTTTGCAAGATATATAAGTCCTTCAAATACTTCACCTGTTTCTATATTACGCAAATGTAATCCAGGCGCAGGCTCAAGCCGTCTAACTCTTACTTCGCTGTCAGTTGATTTCATAATTACTACCCCCATTTATTCAGACGATAAAATCTATTACAGTATATATTCACCACATTGAAGTAACTGTAATATACAATGCGTCCTATTTATTATTTTATGCTACAGTCCAATTCTTGGCAGTCGCTACAGCTATATCTTCATCTGTTAGCTTTGCGAGATTTGTGGAACCAATAACTAATGTTTTAGCTGTAGAACCAGTTCGATCTACTAAGTTACCTATAATTTCATTAAGTGTATCCCTAGTAAATGCTGTGCTAACAGAAACATCAAGCTTATATCTTATGTTTTTAAATCCTAGCTTACCTAAAGCATTATTTCCTTTGAAAAAGTAATCAGTACCTGATTTACTACTAAAGTATGTATTCCATTGCCGTTCAGTCATGTCAGGTAATACCAGATTAGGTATTTCATAAATTTTTCTGTAATCAAATATATCTCTAAGTCCAATATCCACATCTGCACCACTTAAATCATATAATGGTATACTTTGCATCACAAACGTTTGTTTATTAATGTCTGCAGCAAATGAGTAACTAAAGCTTACAACAGCAGATGTATCAATATATGGAAATGCCCCATCTCTTAAGTATGCATTATAAAATGCTCTTTCAAATGCATTTGTGTCACTACTAACTTTAGGCGTATTTTTAAATGTTAAGTTATTTAATTTTGTGCACCCCAAAAATGCTCGTGATAAATTGTATGATATGTTCTCATTATTATCTATATATATACTTTTTAAATTTTCACAATTAACACATAATGCTGATAAATTTGTAGCATTATATGTTTTTAAAGTACCAGCATTTACAATAGTATTACTACTATCAAAAAAATTTACAAAAGATTCCGCATTATGTGTATCAAAACTAGGTATTATTGTTGCTTTACAATTTTGAAGCATACTATTAAAATTGCTAATGTTTTCAGTGTCGCTATAATTTAATAATCTAGCTATCTTTTGATCTATATTTTCATTATTATCAGGTTGCAGTCCATTAAATAAACTTATAACATTTCCGCGAGCCTCTATAAGTGTCTTAATTGAATTAACAGATGCTACCCCTTCATCATAACCTACACTATATCCGCTATTGTAACCGGCAGTCTCACCTGCACTATACCCGTCTTGATATGCAGTGCTTGATTCTTCCCCTGCTTTATACCCCTCATCATAACCTGCTCCTTCACCCATTGCATACGATACTATCTCCACAAAACTCACCACCTACTCCTACTCTTTATATTACTATCTTAACACTTTTTTAATACTTTGTCAACAACTAATTTACATTTTATTCATAATTTAGTCATAATCGTATGATTGAACAAAATAACTCCGTTTTTAAATAATCTATTTGTGCAAAACGCCAAATAAAACATAAAAATTAGTCCCGTTCTTAGTATACAAAATATACAAAAACGAGACTATTTATTTATATAAAATGACAGAAGTTGACTTATTATGTCAGTGAACCCGAAAACCTCTTGGTAGTATACTCTTTGATTAAAGCACGCTCCTCCTCTGTGTCTGTGCCATCCCAAGCCCCATGTATCGCATAATTGTACGAGTCCATTACTTCTTGCAATGCATTTATCATATCCTTTTTCGTAGAAGCATCCTTCTTTTTAGCAAAGTGATCCTTAGCCTTTTTATAAGCAACTATACTGTCAGAAATTTTGTCCATAGCATCGTCATGTGTGTCATCATAATTTTCACTATGCATCTCCTCCCACTTCATGTGAGACTCTTTACAATGCATATATTCTATATATTCAGCATCTTTATATATGTCAATAAGTTGACCAAGTAGCTCTACCCCAGATACAGTCATAGGACGATCTACAATAGCATCAATCTCTTTCTTAATTGTTTCCTTTATCTTATACATTTATTACCCCTCCGCACTATTTGTAACAGTAGCATCAGCGGCAACCTCTACTTCTAAAGGCTCCGGAAATACTACAGAAGTCCTATTAAAGCAACCCCTCTTTACCATCAGTGAAGAGTCAGTAGCAACCATTACACGTAATATGCTTCTCTTATATAACTGATCTGTATATAAGTAATTACCATTCTCCGTTATAACATCAACAAGTTCAGTCGTACCCCCTAATCCAACCTTTACAGGTAATGGAGGTGACTGCACTGCAAGCGTTGAATTACCTAACTGTATGCATACCATCTGATGATTTACATATTCATTGTTAGGTATTTCAAGCACTAATTGACTGTCAATAACGGAGATGCTTGTTGTCTGTACTAATTCGCAACTGTTACAACCGCACGAATTGCATCTATTACAAGCCATCTCCATCACCCCTTAATTAAAATGTGCCACAACCGCAGTTACTACAGTTCATATTAGGATATACCGATGCATATGGTGAGCAAGTCAAGTATGCAGGTCTCGGAGTAGGCTGTAAAGCTGCAATCAACTGCTGAGTCTGCATCTCATTCTGTCTAAGTAACTCTGCACTCTGTACCTGGTCACGAAGCTCCTGCATTACATTTGCAGTAATAAGAGCTCTGGTCTGTTCAGCCTCTGCGTGAACCGCTGTCTTTATGTCACAAGTATCACGCTCTGCCTGGAATCTTAAACCATCAATGTTTCTATTTATATCATTCTTTGCATCCTGTACCCCAAATCCAACGCCAGTTACAGCTCCGACTACACCGTTAGTTGCCTGACATATAGATTTATCTATACCGCAACCCTGCAACTGTAATGTGTTTACGCCCTGATTAACAGTATTAGTCAAGCCAGCATAACTATTAAATACATTCTGATTTATGTCCGCTGTACTTCTACAAATGTTCTGATTTATATTATCAAGTCCACGCTCTACACTATTAAATCCGTTCTGTATTGCACCATTCTGAGCAAAATATCCATTAGTAAGAGTATTGTTCAGATTGGTATACATAAAGTCATTAGATACGCCATTCATAAAGCCTCCGTTATTCCAACCCCAGCCGCCAAAGCCGCCACCGAAGCCTCCGCCTACCATCATAAGTGCGAATAAGAAGAATATCAATGCGCCACCATCGCTACCCCCAAATATACCGTCGCCATCTCTGTCCCTCAGTGCAATAGCATCTGCTACACTTAAATTATCAGTCATAAGTATTACTCCTTTTATGTATTTAGGAGATTACTTGAACATACTCATCATCTGTTTTGCAAGTCCTTTAGCCTGCTCTATCTGTGCATTACTAAAGCGACCACTGTTTAACATATTATTTATAGCATCACGAGGATTACCTTTAAATGTCCGCTTAAACTCATTAAACTGTTGTAACAAATTATTATTGCTACCCCTAGAACCAATAGTGTTAGCTCCGCCTACACTACTATTATTCACTAACTTCATTATTGGATTTGACATTGCCAGTCCCCCTCTGTAATCCTAAATAGTCATCAATGTACTTCGTTATTTCAGACTTCTTTACATATATGTCATTGTCTTCAGATGTGTTACATTCAGTGAACTTATATGAACTAATACTAGCTCTGCCTAAATTATCAGTCCTCTTTATATAAAACATAGAATTATCTGCATCCATAAGTACAGTAGCACTATTCGGTGGCAACATGTACCCCTTAGCACCTTCAAGCCCATTTACAAATGTTATAGATGACTGAGCCTGTACCTGTGACATATTTTGCTGTGCTTGCATCGCCATCTGATAACTTGATTGATAAGGATTATATGTTACCCCATACATATTATTAGACATACCACTAAAAGCATTATTCATATAATCATCCCCTATGACTATATTATACCACATACTACAAATCATAAGTCATAATATAAGATAACATAAATAACATAAAAAGAACACAAAAGTACAATAGCTACAAATGCATCAAACAGAACAACAAGCAGCAAGCGGCGAAGCAAGCAGCGAAGCAGCGAAGCAAGCGGCGAAGCGGGCGAAGCAAGCAGCAAGCAGCGAAGCAGCGAAGCAGCGAAGCAAGCAGCGAAGCAGCGAAGCAAGCGGCGACGTAGGAGCCGCCTCTTTTTTCTATTTAAGAAGTAAAGAATCACCACATTATAAATCAACACTACCCCCAACACTACCCCTAACCTCAACCATTCTTAATTATTATTTTCTTAATACTTCTATTTACAAATATTCTAAATTAAAATCATCTTCAAAATTGCAAAAAGAAAGCAGCTACATCACTATTGCAATGTAGCTGCTAAGAAGGAGGTATTTCTATTTTTTAACTTGTAATCAATAATTATTTAATGCGAATCTTTTGACCCCCATATATTAAGTCAGGATTCTTTATATTATTTAGCTTTACCAATGTGCTAACTGTAGTTTTGTATTTAGCGGCGATACCGCTCAATGTATCCCCTGCTTTAACTGTGTAATATACAGGCTGTGCTTTATTATACTTTTTAGTATAAGTCAATGCTATCCAACCTTTTACCCCATCATACTCTATTAAGCCCCAAGTATGTCCACCACCTGATGTAGCTCTGCTAACATGAAGCTTTACATTATATGGTACAGCACCTAATATCTTATATGTTGTAGATGCACCCTGCCTAATGTTTACCCCATTATCAGACGTTACTATAACATCATAATCTACAACCGCTGAACTATTAATCTGATATATTTCATTACCATCAGTCTTCGTCTTTACAGTCGTAGTTTTTGTTGTGCCTGTGCTAGTCGTAGTCGTTGTTCTCCAGTATGGTCTATAAAAAGCATATACACTAGACTCTGATAAGCTGTGAGTTACATAATCACAAGTACTTGTTTTACAATCATTACCTTTTATATTACCCTCGACTGTGATTATGCTATTAGCACGAGTTTCAACCACTACCCCTACATGATCACTAAAATACCTATCTTTATCTGCATAATATGCTATGCTAGAATACCTGAACATTACTATATCACCAGGCTCAGGCAACTTTGCACCCTTCTTAAAAAAGCCTCCATATATACCATCAGAAAATCTAGCTATAGAACCTGCTCCGCCTTCAATGTTTTTTATGTACTTACCAATGTAATTACACTCAAGCATTCCCAATGAAATTAAATAAGCACACCATTCATCAACATAGTTTAAGCCTACCCCAGAACATACTCTCTTACCATTTGTTCCGACATAAGTCTTCATTTTATTTACAAATGTATCTCTGTCATTGTTTACAACTGTCTTTACATTTGTATTTTTAGCAGCTTTGTATCCATTCATACCTCGCTGCTTTATATAACTAAAATCTTTATATACTATGTCTTTATCAACTA
>Ga0326514_10000438_pt1 | contig 28473 bp, 42 predicted proteins | sample 3_2548_0518_D_FD_203653 | JGI IMG/M metagenome (GOLD analysis project Ga0326514, IMG submission 203653) | Bovine rumen microbial communities from UC Davis, California, United States - 3_2548_0518 | ecosystem: Host-associated > Mammals > Digestive system > Stomach > Rumen | place: USA... | reverse complement strand
CGAAGAGCTGACAGAAATGAGAGGTGAGCCGGGTGTATATGCCTGGCTCTGCAATGAAAAGGGGCTTATCCTCGCACGGTGCTACAAAACAGTTACATCGTTTGCCTGGAGATACACAAGACCCCTGGACATTGCTTCCGCTCAGCTTGACGAGCTGCTGAGTGAGATTGCGAAAGGATAAAAACATGGCAAGACTAACCACAAAGAAGCCTTGCGGCGAATGGAGCGTGAGGGGCATTTCCTTTGAGGAATGTACTCCGGAAATGTACGGAGCGCTCTGCAAGCTGCTGGCTTACGAAGAATCAGGGCTTGAACCTGATGACCTGGACAAAGAGTTTGAAAAACATACGTTCTACAAAGTCTTCTACGGAAAGAACTGCTCTGACATGAAAACGCTGTTCTGCCTGTCCAAAGAGGAGGCGCAGACCATTGCCGACACTCTGGAGCAGGCAGGCTTCCAGGTGAATATGAGCGTGTGGGGCTGGAAAGGCTTTGTCGAGGTCTGACCACTCCCCTGCACCTACTTCCGGGGAAAAAGGCGGTAACGCCATAGACAAAACGCTTTGCGTTCAGCGATAAGTCCCGTGGACAAAACGCTCACGGGTGGAAAGGGGAGCGATCACAAATGAGCCAGATCATAGCAGTTGCCCTGCTGATCTACGGCATAACACAGCTCGTTTCCGTTTTGGGAACGCTGCTGACAGAATTGAAGGATGAGGTGAAAAAAAATGACACTGCAACAAACAATTGCCGGACTGAAATACAAATCCGACCTGCACAGGGAGCGTTACAGGAAGCTCCGGAGCGACTACATCGGCACAAGGGAAGACCCCTACCGTGAGGCTCTTGCTTACCTGCTCGCTCTTAATGAAGAAACATACAATAACCGCCGTGACCTTTACAGCGAGGATTACGGCTGTATCATTCCGGAGGGACTGGAAGCCGGTTGGCAGACTCCCGGTTCCCTGAGAGTTACCCGGCTTGCGTTTAACCTGTTCACCTCCGCCGTAAACTGGTGTGAGGAAGGCAAAGAGGTTTACTGCACTCCGGACAGGCTCTTTGACAGCTTCGATGCTCCCTACTTCGTGGAGGCTCTGAAACTGCGGTTTTACGATGCATTCAAGGAGGACGGCGATGAGTGACAAGTTAAAAGCCGGATTCTTAGCAGCGTGGGTGGAGTTCCACACCCGGCGGAAAGTTGTCCTGACTATCGAGGACGTTCTGGAGCGCTGCAAAAAACCCGGCGAACTGGATTTTTACTACAGGATAGCGAGGGATCAGCATGGGAAATAAAATGACGTGGGAAACTGCAAGCAGGTTGACCAAAATGAAGCCGGTGGAAAGCGTCTGGAACGAAAACAACCCCTACGGATACAAGCTAAACGTAAATCACCCACGGATACGGCCACTCTATGAGCAGTACATCAAAGAGCATGGCGGACAACCTCTCTCTGATCGGGAACGGTTTGCCTTTGAGACAATGGTCATAACCCGTGGACTACACAAGGAGGGCTCATGAATCATATCACACTTATAGGGCGGCTCACTGCTGACCCGGAGCTGAGACAGTCACAGTCCGGCGTGTCGAGCGTCCGGTTTACGGTTGCCATTGACAGACAGTACAAGGACAAGCAGACCGGCGAGCGCCAGAGCGACTTCATTTCCTGCGTTGCCTTCCGTCAGACTGCGGAGTTTATCAGCCGATATTTTTCAAAGGGCAAGATGATTGCCCTGGAAGGCTCGCTCCGGAATAACAACTACCAGGACAAGAAGCATCAGGACGTTATGCACTACAGCTATGATGTTTTTGTGGAGCAGGCTGAGTTCTGCGGCGACAAGTCCGGAAACGGTCAGCAGAACCAGTCCGGCGGTCAGCAGAATTACAATAATCAGTACAATGCTCCGCAGCAGCAGCAGCAGTACAACGCTCCCCCTCAGAATCAGCAGTATCAGCAGGGATACAATGCACCGCCCCAGAATGGCTATAATCAGCCGCCGCAGGGCTATCAGGGCGGCAACGGATATTATTAAAAGAAAAAAATTTCTCCATAATCAAACGTTTTCGTTTGAAAAAAGCGTCATTTTGGCGCACTTATAAAGGGGGTTGCTTCGGCGTGGCGAAAGCTGTTCCCTTGCCGTCCCCAAAAACACCCCAAGGAGGTTCGTATGGCAAAGACAAGGCTTGATTGGTTCAAGCTGGATTGTCAGTGCGATGATAAAATAGAGCTTATCGAGGCGGAATTCGGTCTGAAGGGCTTTGCCGTCATTATTAAGCTATATCAGCGCATCTACGGCGGAGAGGGGTACTATTGCGAATGGAATGACGATGTGGCTTTGCTGTTCAGCCGGAAGATCGGTCTGGGTTGCTCTGTTGTGTCGGAAATCATTCAAAAATCTGTCCAGAGGGGCATATTTGATAAGGCTATGCTTGAAAACTACGGCATTCTTACGTCTCACGGTATCCAGAAGCGGTACTATGAGTGTACAGGCCGCCGTCAGTTTTCAAAAATTCGTCCTGAATATGCTCTGGTTCAGTGTACCCAAAATTCCGAAAATGCTGACAATTCCGGCGAAAATGTCTACATTTCACACGAAAATGCTGACATTTCAGCAACAGAGAAGACAAGAGAAGATAAGAGTAGATTAGATAAGAGTAGAGAAGACAAGACTGTCGCTGCCGCTCCGGTCTTCTGTCCTGTCATGTCTCAGGAAGACTACGATAATCTCTGTAAGGAATACGGTAAGGAAGTCATTGACAAGTATATCCGGAAAATCGGAAAATGGCAGAAAAGCCGTGGAAAGAAAGTTTCAGAACCGGTGGCAGTTATCCGGAAATGGCTGGAGCAGGATGGCGTGAAAAAGGATACCTTCGATGAGGACAAATATGCCTTTGTTATCAACGATTTTTAGGAGGGAAAAATGAAGCTGGAATTTACTGTAAAAGGCGAACCCGTGGGAAAAGGCAGACCCAGGTTCTGCCGTGGGCGAAAGCCCTATACACCGGAGAAAACTGCCGCCTATGAAGATCTGATAAGGCAGGAATTCTTCCGGAAGTTCGGCAGGACTTCGGCGGAAAGCGGTGTGCCTGTGACACTTGACATTGTGGCGGAATTTGGCATACCCAAGCGAGCTTCCAGGGCGGCAAGGGCGAAAATGCTTGCCTGGGAGATACGTCCCACCAAGCGCCCTGACGCTGACAACATCGCCAAGATAGTTGCCGACGCTCTCAACGGCATCGCCTGGCATGATGATGCACAGGTGGTAAGCATGGCTGTCCGCAAGGTATACAGCGAGACTCCCGAAGTCCGGGTCTGCCTGAGCTGGTAGGAGGTGTGGATGTATGACGGGAATCATTATAATACTGGGGATCTACATAGCCGCAATCGTGGCGATAAACAGGCGGTACAGACCTCCGGAGCAGGTGGCAACCCCTGACCTGACCGACAGGCTCAGCCGCATCGAAACGCTCAGGGAGCAGATAGCAGCAGTCCAGGAGCTTCTGACGGACATTGACCTGAGTTCCGGGACGTACCTCAAATGCATCACGCTGGACTGGGAAACTGCCGCAGAACACACTCTGACGGTGGACATCTGGCTTGACGGTGCATCTGACTCCACCAAGATCATGAGGGCGCTTGCTCAGGCACGGCTTGCGGAGCTGTCCGGACAGCTTTATGACGAGATCGGTAAACTCCCCTATCGCCATAGACAAAACGCTCTCCGCAAAGCGGTACGTCATGTAGACAAAACGTTCTCTGCCGGGGGAGGTGGAGATCGTGCGTGACCAGGAAACCGGAATCGTGACCTGCGACTTCTGTGGCGCATACCTGGGAAACTACCTCACCGGCGACTACTACAAGCTGATAAAAATGAGGTACTGTCCGGCGTGCAAAGCCCAGGCTGACCGGCGCCGGAAAGCGTTCTGGGCAAGGGAAAAGCGCAAGGCTGACCGCCGGGAAAAGGTGGAAATGAAGTCAAGGCTTGAACGCCTGGAAGCTGAAAATGAAGCTCTCCGCAGGCAGATCATTGAGGAAAGGTGCAAAACATGACATACGAACAGGCAGAACGGAGACTCCGTGAAATCGTCAATAGATCTCATGGCGATCAGCCACTCGACAGACTCTTGAAAACTGATACCGAGGATTTCGAGGCTGTGGCAAATTGTATTTTGGATGAGATAAAAGCGCTGAAAGAAGATCTTGAAACTGCGGATAAGACACTGAAAAAAGAGTGCAAAAAGAATACAGAGCTGAAAAGCCTGCTCCATGCGATGATGAAGTATATTGTGGAAGAAGGTGAGGACGACGATTGATATAAAAGGATTTGAAAAGTATCTTCGGGAAGAAGAACTTGCCGATAAGAACAGCAGCGACAGGCAATTGATGAAGCTGTTGATTGGTAGGCTTTGAGGAGGTGTGAACGGTGGATATGAATTCCATTTGGGCGAATATTTTTGTGATGATTGGTGATTCTTTAACGGAATATCAGTCGGAAATGGTGAAAAATGCTGTGATATGCGAACTGGGCAAGTATAAGATCGAAAAGAAAACCGAATCTACAGAGATAGTTACCTATAATGACGAAAATAACGGATATATGATGTTTTTTATTGCTAAAAAGGTCGAGGGACTGTCGGAACGAAGTCTGAAATACTACAAAACTGTTATCGATAAATTTCTCCAAACAGCGAACAAGCCGCTGAAATCATTGGACGCTGATGATATACGCTGGTATCTTGCAAAGCGTCAGATGAAGGATAATGTTACAGCGGTAACAGCGAATTCGGAACGACGGGTTCTTCATAGCTTCTTTGGCTGGCTTGCTGATGAGCTGTACATCGAGAGGAATATCTGCAAGTCAATCAAGGCTATCAAGACCAAAAAGGTCAAGAAAAAGGCTTTTTCAGAGGTGGAATTGCAGAAAATACGTGATGAATGCCTGAAAGTCAGACAGCTTGACACTTGTATGAAATCAAAGGCTATCGAAGAACAGAAGCGGAATATTGCTCTTGTTGAGTTCCTTTTGTCGACTGGCTGCCGTGTCGGTGAAGTTTCGGGGCTAAAGCGTGATGACATTGATCTTGATGACAGAACGGCTCTCGTTCTTGGAAAAGGCAATAAGGAAAGAACTGTTTTTCTGACTCCGACGGCGAAAATGCGTCTTGTTGAATATTGGGAGATCGCCGGAGAAAAGGAGTACGCTTTTGCTCCTGTAAGGACTGGCGGAAACGGTCAGCAGAAAAATGTGTGCCGGAGCGGTATTGAAATAATAATCCGTGAAATAGGTAAAAGAGCAGGTGTGAAAAACTGTCACCCTCACAGATTCCGCAGAACGTGTGCTACTATCGCACTCAAAAAGGGTATGTCTGTTGTGGACGTTCAGAAAATGCTTGGTCACGCTTCACTTGATACGACAAGGATATATCTTGATCTTGATGATAACGACCTGAAATATCAGCATGATAAGTTTTTCTGAGGTGATATATGGAATACAAAAAAGAGATATCAAAAACTATCAATGCACTCTCCGGGAGCAAGTCACCGTATGATATTTTCTGCGACTGGATAGCTGTAATGGCGCTGTCCTTAGCAAATGCCCCTTGCCTGATACACTCGAAAATATGGCACGAACGTGAAAAGCAGTATATGAACATTGTCCAGAAATACTCGAAAGAGGAATTGAACCGTTTTGTGTATATGTTCTATCTGCTTACAGGCGCTTTTGAAGAGCGCCTGACCGACTGGCTCGGAGAAATATATATGGAATCCGGATGCGGCAATAAAAATACAGGACAGTTCTTCACGCCTTTCAATGTTTCCCAGATGTGTGCTATGTCAACTATTCCAGACGATTACGACGGCAGCAATCCTCTGACTGTGAACGAACCTTCAACAGGCGGGGGCGGTATGATAATTGCTATGGCTGCCGCTCTGAAAGACAAGGGATACAATTACCAGGCGTGCATGAAAGTTATAGCTCAGGATCTCGACTGGAAAGGCGTTTATATGACTTACACCCAACTTAGCCTGATCGGTATTGATGCAATTGTCGTTCAGGGGGACACGCTCCTTGAACCGTATACTGATAACTACCCTCGCAGCCGTGTTTTCAGGACGCTGAGAAATATGGGTGGATTGATCTAACAATAGGAGGTAATGACAATGAAGACAAACTGTGAGATCTGCGGCAGGGAATTTGTTGCGAGGACTGCACAGAATATCCGCTGCCCGGAGTGCCGGGAATGGGAAAGGTTTGGATATGTAACCGGCAGGAAGCAGTCCAGGAAGCTCAGCGACGGCATGAAGAAACTGCTTGCCGACAGCCGCAGCGCTGATGCTGCCGGTCTGAGCTACGGCGAGTACATGACAAGGCGGCATGATGCTGTTGCGGCAAGACAGAGAGTACGCAGGAAAAGGACGGTGATGGCGTGAAAAGACTGACCTATCAGACCGCCGGTGACGCTACCCGTCAGTCACACTACTGCGCCGGTTATGGCGTGAAGAAAGACGATGTGGTACAGCGTTTGGGTGAATATGAGGATACTGGACTTACTCCGGAGGAGATCAGGCAGGCGCTCTGCCTGCTCCGGCAGTCCCAGAAATCATTGAAAAAAGCCGAATTCCGCCACTGTGAAGATAAAAATGAAGCGGACGGTTTATACGATCAGCTAAAGAAATTTGTAGGAGGGTACAATAATGAAGTATGACGATAAGATGAAAGAACTTGGAAAGCACTTTGACACTCACAAGGCGGCGATCACGGTGACTACAGAGCGCTTCCTGGGCATTGACTGGCGCAGAGCTGATGGCAGCGGTGACTACTACGTTAGTTATCTCCTTGACCGCAAGCGTGGTGCACTGTATATCAGCGGTGATCTGGGCGACTGCATCGCCGTGTGGTACAATCCCCTGAACGAGAAAGACCTGAAAGGCTATATCCGGGATATTGGCTATTTCATTGGCAAAATTCAGTGTGCATCGGATCTGTATTGCTACGATGAAGATGATGTGCTGGAAGAACTGCATGAACGTTTTGACGATGAGACTGTAGAAAACTATGTCAGCAGCCTTCCGGATTTTGACATTGCGGATTCCGAGGAGTTCTGGGAGATCATTGGCAGCGAGGTCGGAGAATCCATGTGGACTGACGGTTTACGCCCCACTGAGCGCCTGCGTGGTATCATTGAGGATATAGATCCGGGCTTTTTCGAGTGGATCGACTCCTGTGGCAGGAGCATTAATCCAAGAGTTTTGCTGTGGGCGACCGGATTTAGAATGGCGTGTGAGCAGTTGGAGCAGAAGTGTATCCTGTAGACAAAGGAAGGTGATAGGAAATGTACAGACTGACTACACCAGAGGGCGAATGTTTGGCGCTGAACAGCTACGGCGTTGAATGTGTCTGCACCCCTGACGAAAACTGCGACGAAGGCTGCCTGAATCAGCGCATCGCAAGACTGGCACAGTATGAGGATACCGGACTTACGCCGGAGCAGGTCACAGAGCTGAAGGAGCGGCAGTCTGAGCGCCATGGAAAATGGGAAGAAATCACAGAGTATGGCGGCTGGGGAGAAACACATTACCGCTGCTCGGTGTGCGGCGAGGAATGGCACTTAGATGACGGCAAACCTGCGGACAACAATATGAATTTTTGCCCTAAGTGCGGCGCAAGAATGGATAAACTACAAGGAGAGTGATGATGTATGACAAGGCTGCAAGAGGTCGAAAAACTCCTTGACACGAACTTAGCACTTATCACAGAGTACAGCAAAAGGGCGGCTGAACTCATGGGAAGCGTAAGAATCCTTGAAAAGGAACGTGCAAAGCTGACTAAGAAGAATCGTGGCGTTGAAATAGTGCGTTGTAAAGATTGCGTGCGAATGAATCGCTATGACTGCCCAATGTGCTACATTGAAAATAAAACATTGCAATTTATTGCAGTAGAGCCTAATTTTTTCTGCGGCAAAGGAAAGCTAAAGGAGTGAGCCATGACGCACGAAGAAATGAAACACTGGCTGAAACGAGGCTTTTACGCTCAGAAACGAGCAGAAGTCCTGAAAGATATAATTGCTAATATCCGGGAGCAGGCTCAGAACCTCTCCCGGAGCAGGACCGATACAGCACTTGCCTCTGATGCCGGGGCATCGGACAGGATGGGGCAGGCGCTCAAGGAACTTGCCGAAATGGAATCAAGGTACATCATTGAGCAGTGCCGTCTTGCTGGGATAAAAGCTGAAATCGCTGCCACTATCGCTATGCTGGAAAACGATGACCTGCAAGCCGTCCTGGAATCCAGGTATCTGCTCATGCGTACCGCTGAGCAGACAGCAGAGGCGCTGCACTACGATGTGCGGACGGTGCGCTACAAGCAAAAACGTGCTGTCGAGAGGCTGTGCGAGGTGTGGAGGGGATAACATGGGTAGTAACAAAACATAAGTCATTATGCCGAGAAAGTATGAATCTTTTCCTTGTTTTTCCGGTTCGTTTTACTATAAAATGAATGTAGAACCAGGAGAGAATCCCCTATCTCCTGGCTCTGGAATCGTCATACATCCGAATATTGGGCGGCAACAGTCGCCCTATATGGCAGAGTAGAGCAATGGCAGCTCGTGAGGTTCATACCCTCAAGGCAACAGGTTCGATTCCTGTCTCTGCACCCATAGCGTCTGACTGACATTTTGGATTTCTCCTGCCGAAAAGCGTTTCCGTTCGGAAGCGCTTTTCAACTATCAGTAATATGTATACAATAAGTGAGATAAAACAGCTAATAAAATCCGGAAATGTGCATAAGTTTTACGCCGATTGGACATGGAGGACACTCGCAGTCAGAATTATCAAAGATAATCACAGCGAGTGTCAGCTGTGCAAAAGTAAAGGGAAGTACACCAGAGCAACTTTGGTGCATCATGTAAAACACCTGAAAGAATTCCCGGAACTGGCGTATTCACGGACATATACCGATGATACAGGAACGCACATTCAACTGTTGCCACTGTGCCACGATTGCCACGAAAAAATTCACGAACGTGGCTGCTATAGTGGCAAGGAACGGTTCACCAATGAGGAAAAATGGTAGAGTAATCGGGATTATCCTGAATTTTTCCGATTTTTCGATACCCCCCGGCTGAAAAAATCGAATTTTTCTGAATTTACCCTCGACCCATAGCCCTCTCGACAATTGAGAATTGTATAAGTCTACAAAATAGGGGGGTGGGTGTGGAAAGGAGCTGAGAAAATGGCAAATCGAAAGCCGACTAAAAAAACAGTCCGGCAAAGTCTGATAGATCAGCTAACGAACCGCAGCGCTGACATTTCCGTTTTCGTCAGCCTGATAGATGATTATATGCAGCTTTGGGATCTGAAAGAGGTACTGCTCAAGGATATCAGGGTAAACGGCTTGCGTATCCCGTATGATAATGGCGGTGGACAATCCGGATTTAAAGATAATCCCTCGGTAAAGCAAGTGATAACGGTAAATACTCAGATGCTCAGAATACTTTCGCAGCTCGACCTTACCGCTGATACGGTTATCAGCGATGTAGATGACGAACTGTAAAGCTGTCAGCAACTATATTGAGCTAATCCGCAGCGGCAAGGTAAAAGCCTGCCATGAACAGCTGCTCCTCATTGATATGGTGGAGCGTGTTTTGACAACAGAAGACGTTCATTTCAATGAGCAGCAGCTTGAAAAGTATCTGAGCTATCAAAAGTACTTTCCGTTTGAACTCTTTGAGTGGGAAGAATTCTGCTTTGCGCTCCATAATTGCTTGTACACCTCTGACGGGCGACTACGTTTCCCTATTCTGGTGATTTATGTTGCCAGAGGTGCAGGTAAAAATGGCTATCTGGGCTTTGAAGACTTTTGCCTGCTCACTTCCACCAATGGAATTCCAGAATACGACATCGACATTTTTGCGATGTCCGAAAAGCAAGCAAAAGCCAGCTGGGAAGACGTTTACAATGTGCTGGAAAGCCACAAGCAGAAGATGAAGCGCCACTTTAGCTGGACTAAAGAAGAAATAATCAATACTGACACTAATTCTTCTTTCCGGTTTAACACCTCCTCGCCCAAAACCAAAGACGGATCACGACCGGGAAAAGTTGATTTTGACGAGTATCATGCCTATGAGTCATACCGGCTCATTGACGTGGCAGTTACAGGTCTGGGAAAAAAACCTCTGCCCCGCCGAACCATTATCACTACCGACGGAGATAACAGGGACGGTCCTCTGGACGACCTGAAGGAGAAATGCTTTGCAATCCTGAACGGAGAGCAGCCTGATAACGGAACTCTGCCTTTTATGTGCAGGCTTGATTCGGATGAGGAAATCAACAATAAAGACAATTGGGAAAAAGCTAATCCCTCATTACCATATCTTCCTGATCTGCGTCAGGAGCTTGAACTGGAATACTTTGACTACCGGCTCAACCCGGCAGCAAATATTAGTTTTGCAAGCAAGCGCATGAACAGACCCCCAAAGATAAGAATCAATGAAGTCGCTAAATGGGAACTTATCGAGGCTACAAATATCCCTATTGATGAAATAGCGATCAGAGGCAGACCGTGTGTCGCTGGAATTGACTACATGAAAACTACCGACTTCCTGGGTGCTGGTTTGCTCTGGCGAGTAAATGGCATTGACTACTGGTTTTCCCACACCTGGATATGCAGCGAATCTGCTGACTTAGGCAGAATCAAAGCACCTTTAAGGGAATGGGAAAGCAGAGGACTGGTGACATTTGTAGATGCGGCAGAAATACCGCCAGAATTACCCTGTGTATGGCTCGAAAATGAGGCACGGAAAAGAGAATGTCAGATCCTAATGGTGGCAATAGACGACTATCGCTATCAGCTTCTTAGTGACGCATTGATGAGGATAAATTTTTCAGCTGATAAAGGCTATGAAAATGTGTTCCGTGTGCGCCCAAGAGATGAGATGCTGAGGATTCCGACAATTACAAGCGGATTTGTAAATAAGCGTTTTGCCTGGGGAGATTCTCCGGTGATGCGTTGGTGCTGTAACAACTCAATGACAGTCACAAGTAAATCAGGCAATCTAACTTACGGAAAAATTGAGCCGAAAAGCCGCAAGACTGATACTTTCAAGGCGTTCGTGGCAGCGGAATGTGCATCTGATGTGCTGACTGTATCAGCCACAAGTAAACCGCTTCCGTCTGCCGGTGTATACAACTACTAACGAGGGGGTGATACCATGAGAATAATTGACTGGCTCGGAGGGATATTCAAAAGTAAACAATCCACAATTTCTGTAGATACCTTCCGGGCAGATTCCACCTCGGAGATAGCGCTTGAAGCATTCGCACTATTTACGACCATTGAAATGATTGCAAGGCTTACGGCTAAGTGCGAATTCCGAACCTACTACTCTGGCAAGGAAAGCAAGGGGCTTGAATGGGCAAACCTGAACTATCGCCCTAACGTAAATCAGAATGCTACTGAGTTCTGGCAGGAAGTGGTTTGCAAGCTGCTATACCACAAAGAAGTTCTGATTATCCCATATAATAATCAGAAAATCATTGCCGATGACTTTCAGAAAGACGAATATGCTCTTACTGGGACGGTTTTTTCAGGCGTTTCCAGGGGTGATTTTTCCTTCGCCTCATCATTTCCCATATCCGACGTATACTACCTGAAATATACAAGTAATGATGTACAGCGGATCATAGACAATATTTTTGCTATGTATCAGAAATTGATAGTATCAGCATCAGAAAAGTATATCAAGGCAGGCAAAGAAAAGGGTATTCTGAATGTTTCGACTAAGGCACAGAATTCACAGAGCTTTGAAAATGACTTCAAAAATCTGATGAACGACTACTTTAAGAGCTATTTTGACAGCTCCGTGAACTCAGTACTCCCACTTTTCGAGGGATACAGCTATGACGTAAAGGCTGATACCGGCGGAAACAAATACAGTAACAACGTAGCTGACATCAAAACGCTGGTAGATGAAGCTCTGAGCAGGGCTGCTCAGGCGCTTGGTGTGCCTCCGGCATTGATACGAGGTGATGTTGCAGGCATAAAAGATGCATATGACATCATGCTGACCGGCTGCATTGATCCGATTGCGGAAATGATCTCCGAGGAGCTGACAGGTAAACAGTTCAGTGCTTCTGAAATATCCGAAGGCAACAGGATATGTGCAGATACATCATGTATCAAGCATATCGACATTTTCGACATAGCTACATCTGCGGATAAACTCATATCCAGCAGCATTCTCTCCCCCGACGAGGCAAGAGAAAAGGCAGGAATTGTTCCTACCGGCGAGAAATGGGCGCAGATGCACTATATAACCAAAAACTATGCATCAGTGGAAGGTGGTGAGAATGGTGAAAAACCTGTGGGAAATTAAACAGTCAGCAGAAAATCCGTCCAGCATTGACCTATACATTTACTCTGCCGTCGAGGGTGACAGCTTTGACTGGTGGACAGGGAGTGTGAAAAAGTCTGAAACATCGGCTCAGTACTTCCGGGAGACTCTGGAAAAGTACAAAAATGTCGATAATATCAATCTCTATATCAACTCTCTTGGTGGATCAGTGCTGGAAGGCGTGAGTATCTACAATCAGCTCCGCCGCCACCCGGCAAAGGTTACGGCATACATTGACGGATTTGCTTGCTCTGTGGCATCTGTAATCGCTATGGCTGCGGATAAAGTCATCATGCCTAAAAATGCAGTAATGATGATACACAATGCCTCAGCAGTCGCCTCCGGCAATGCCAAGGAGCTGAGAAAAGCAGCTGATGATCTCGATGTACTGAATGAAGCCGGAAGAAATGCTTATCTGCTTAAATCCGCTGGCAAGATTGCCGAGGAGGAGCTGGTAAAGCTTATGGATGCAGAAACGTATCTTACGGCAGAACAGTGCATGGAATATGGCTTTGCTGATGAATACGCCGAAAAGGATATAAGCATCGAAACAGCCAAAAATGCGCTGCAATCTGCAAGAGAACAGGGTATTACAATGTATACCAGTCGTCTGGAGCAGATCTGCCAGCTTGCCGACAGCATCACTGATAGAAATACTGGTGACAACGGTACTGATGATCTTCCGGCACAGTTTATGAAATACTTCAAATAAGGAGGAACTTATTATGAGCAATCCCAAAAACCTTGACGCTCTCAAAAAGAGAAAGACTGAAATAATGAGCAGCCTTGCTGAAAGCGTTAGAAATCAGGACACATCTGCAATGGAAGCTGCTATGAATGACTGGCAGCAGTTTGTAGAAGATCTTATCATGGATCAGGCTAACGGTATCTCTCAGGCTACCGATCGCAGCATTCTCGCTGCCCGTGGTGTGCGTCAGCTCACCTCTGAGGAAACCAAATTTTACAATGAGTTTATCGCAAACGCAAAGCAGGAAGGCGTTATCGGCGGAATCACATCTGCACTGCCTCTGACTGTTATTGATGATGTAATGGAAGATGTAAAACACGATCACCCTCTGCTTGATCTCATTGATTTTACCAATACCGGCGCTGCGACAAAGTGGGTCCTTAACGCTCAGGCTTCACAGTCTGCAACCTGGGGAGAGATCAACTCCGAAATCGCAACTAAGCTTTCCGGAACACTCGGAATCCTCGATATGACACTGTGCAAACTTACAGCGTATATGTTCTGCACCACTGATATGCTCGACCTCGGCCCTACATGGGTAGATGCTTACTGCCGTGGTGTACTCACTGATGCTCTGGCTGTTGGCCTCGAAACCGGTCTTGTTGACGGCAATGGTCTGAAACAGCCTACCGGTATGACCAGAAACTTCACCGGCAGCCTCAATCCTACTACAGGATATGCAAGAAAAACTGCAACTGCGGTTACTGACTTCCTGCCTGCTACATACGGCAATCTGCTTGCTTCTCTGGCTGTTGATGCCACTGGTTCTCCCAGAACTGTCAGCAGAGTTATCCTGATCTGCAATCCGGCAGATTACTTTACAAAAATCATGCCTGCAACCACTATTCTTACTTCTGGCGGAAACTACATTCACGATGTACTCCCCTTCCCTACTGATATAGTGCAGTCTGTAGCAGTTCCTTCCGGACACGCAGTTCTGGGCATCGCCAAGAACTACTTCTGCGGACTTGGCACTTCTAAGGGCGGAAAGCTGGAGTACTCCGACGATTACAAGTTTGTGGAGGATCTCAGAACATATAAAATCAAGCTTTACGGCAACGGCAGGGCTAAAGATATTACAAGCTTTGTATACCTCGACATTAGTGGCCTGACCGCCCTGGCTCTCCCTGTGACAGTAAGCGGTGCTGTTGAGACTAACAGCGAATCTGATGCTGGATGAACTTAAAAACTACCTTGATATAACATGGGACGATGAAAAGACCAATGAGAAATTAGCGGGGATTCTGGAGCGTGCAAAGAAAGTACTGAGTTCCTACGCAGGAGTTGATCTTGATTTCTCTGACCTTTCAGACCGGCAGCTGCTTTTTGACTGCTGCCGGTACATAAGGAGCAATGCTTATGAGGAATTTAAAGATAACTACTCTGCGGAACTCATAATGCTCCGTGCAAAATACGCTGTTTCTGCGGCTCAGAATGAAGGTGACGGCGATGAAAACGCAGAAAACTGAATTTTTGAGTTTTAATGACGGTATAACAGATGTATTTTCGGTAGATAATATCGCTCCTCCCGGCAATAAGCCGAAAAAAGGCTTGATTGCAAAATTTTCTGGGCTGCGTTTTGAGTACAAAACTATCGGCGTAAAGCGTGCATATACCGCAATGCAGGCTGATGTCAAGCTGTCGGAGTTGATACAAGTGCCTATGCATCGTGAGATATCAACGCAGGACGTTGCTACTATCAACGGTAGACAGTATGAGATAGTCCAGGCGCAACATTTTCCGGACACAAATCCGGCAAGTTCCGTGCTTTCGCTTTCAAGGCTGGAGGTAAACTATGACATTGCAGGAATTCCGTGATGTGCTGCTGTCAGTTTGTGACAGTGTATATCACTACGAATCAGACAAGGAAGCTGAGTATATCGTATGGCACGAAATAGGAAGCCTTTCCCTTCGTGGAGACTGTACGATTGCAGAATCCGGCGTAATGATTGCTGTAGACTTCTTCACGGCAACAGAATACAGCGGCATCCCGGATAATGTATCAGCTGCCTTGGCTGCCTGTGATGAGATAGCTGTCGATGATCCGGAGGTCATTTATGACAGCGATACAGGCATAATACACTATGCATGGCTCTGTGAGGTGATATAATGGGCGTTAGCTATGACGGTATAGATAAGCTGGTTGGTGATCTGCTCAGCCTGGCCGAGGGTGTCGATGACCTATGCGCCGATATGCTCGACGCTGCCGCCGACACTGCGATACAGGACTGGCGTTCCGGCATCGTTAAAGCCGGACACTATGATACAGGCAGTATGTACAATAGTGTCGGAGTTGCACATCAGAGCAGCAAGCTGAGGGTAGTTTATCCGCTGGGAGAGGACGCAAAGGGTGTCCGCAATGCGGAAAAAGCCTATATTATCAACTATGGCAAAAAAGGTGCTGCCCGTGGTGACAGATTTGTCGATGTTATAAACGCAAAAGCCGACGAGGATACATACCGGGAAATGTGCCGAGTGTATGATGACCGAATGAAGAAAAAAGGATTCTGAAAGGAGTACTATTATGGCTAAGATAGGACTTAAATATCCTGTAGCAGCTGAAATTACAGCAGAGCCTACCGGAGCACTGCCTACATACGGCGAGGGTTTTGTGATTGGCAAGGCTATTTCCGCTAACAAAAATATCACATCAAACGATAATCCGCTTTACGGAGACGATGCTATCGCTGAGAATGATACATCTTTTTCTGAGGGTACTATCGAGCTGGGCGTTACTGACTTTGGCACAAGTAAAGCGGATACCCTTGAGATCCAGGCGAAACTGCTGGGACATACCGTTGTTACCGAGGGTACAGGCGATAATACCGTTAAGGTGATCCGCAAGAAGGCAAGTGACAACGCTCCCACACTGGGATTTGGCTACTACAAAACCAAAAAGCTGAATAATGTGAATATGTATGAGGCTACATGGCTGTATAAGATTAAGTTCCAGCTGCCTTCCGAGACAAACAACACCAAGGGCCAGAATATCGAGTGGCAGACAGCAACTATTACAGCCCGTATCATGGCGCTTCCTAACATGGAGGGCGTTTATGAAGATACTGCCGTTTTCGCAACTGAGGCGGAGTGCAAGGCTTGGCTCGACGCTAAGGCTAATATCACATGAATGGAGGGAGCGTATGATTACAGTAACTCTGGCAGGTAAAGAGTTTCCGCTTTACTTTTCGACAAAAACAATGATAGATGTGGAAAAGCGCATAGGAGCGCCTATCAGCAAAATATCAGATTGGTACGGCTACGATGATACTGATGCTGCGGAGGAAGTAAACACATCTGAAATCCTCATAAAAACTACCGGACTCCTTTGCGACCTTATCAATGGTGGCATATATAAGCACAATTGTGAGATCGTGCTTGGACTTGCAGACGGCGAAAAAAAGCCGTTTGTTACTGAGGAAGCTATCAGTGGCGCTATTTCCTGCGCTGATATACTTGGCTACCAGAGTAAGATTTTTGCCGCAATCAATGAAGGCATGCACTACGAAAAGCCGGAAGGTATGCCTGAGAGTGATCCTGATCTGGCAGACGTGGACTCCGAAAAAAACTTATCAGCCGCAGTGTGATCCTGCGGCTTTTTTCATGGGGCTATAGCCTGGGAATGGCTCACAGGGATATACTCTATCATACATACGGCGAAATTATTACAATGTATCTTTATGCGAGAGGAGGGGTGAGAAGTGCCAAACAGGAAAATCAGTACGACGATCAGACTTGACGGAGCTAAGGAGTTTAAGCGTAATATTGATGCTGTAAACTCAGCGCTGAAGCTGTCACAGGCGGAATTTAAGAACCTGACAGCAAGCTACAATGAAAGTGCTAAGACGGCAAAAAGCCTTAGTCAGCAGCAGAAATCACTTGAAGAACAAGTAAGGCTGAATACAGAAAGAACTGATATGCTGAAAAAGCGTGTTGACGAGGTTTCTGCTGCTTATGATGAAGCTAAACAGCATCTTGAAGATATGGTCAAAGAGCATGGCAAGGAGTCTGAGCAGGCTAAAAAAGCAGCAGAATCACTAACCGTTACTGAAACTGCACTGAATAAGCTAAAAGCGCAGCTTGCAAATGCTACAACTGCACTTGGGGAAAGTGAATCAGCCCTTAAAAAATTCAATGACGAAAATGGCAAAACGAAGATTGGGCAGACTTTTACCGCTGCAAAAACTGCTGTCAGCGAGTTTGAGAATAAGGTAAGACCGGCTTTAAATGCAGTTTCAAACGGTCTTGAAACAGTCGCCAGAGGTGCTGGAAACGTTGCTGCACAGGCGGCGAAAATCAGCTTTAAAGCGGCTGAAACAAGTGCCAAAGCCTTTACTGCTACCGTATCAACAGGAATGAATACGGCTTATAACGCTGTTGGAACGTACACCAAGGCGCTTGCTGGAACTGCTGCTACCGTTGCCGGTGCTGCCGCTGCTGGAGCTGCGGCACTTACAAAATCGGCTGTTGAAAGCTACTCACAGTACGAACAGCTTGCCGGAGGTGTTGACACTCTTTTCAAGGAATCAGCCGATAAAGTCAAGAATTATGCTGATAATGCCTATAAATCAGCAGGCATGAACGCTAACGAATATCTGGAAAACGTTACAGCTTTCTCCGCTTCCCTGCTGCAAAGTATGGGAAATGATACAAATGCTGCGGCTGATAAAGCAGATATGGCGATAAAGGATATGTCCGATAACGTCAACAAGTTTGGTGTGTCAATGGAAAATGTGCAGTCGGCATACAAGGGCCTGGCAAAAGGCAACTTCTCCATGCTCGACAATCTTTCCTTGGGCTATGGCGGAAATAAGAGCGAAATGGAAAGACTGCTTGCTGATGCGGAAGCTATTTCCGGAATACACTATGATATAAGCAGTTTTTCCGACATGATCGACGCTATCCATGTGATACAGACCAGCATGGGCATCACCGGCGCTACTGCCGCAGAAGCCTCCTCGACTATTGAGGGAAGCGTCAAGGCAATGAAGTCAGCATATGACAATCTGATTACCGGAATTGCCAATGATAATGCTGATTTTGATACCCTGATAAATAACTTTGTGGCAAGCGTTGCCGATGCTGCAAAGAATATCCTTCCCAGGGTAAAAATAGCACTGAACGGTGTAATGTCGCTCATAAAAGCGATGATACCAATAGCTGCCAAAGAACTTCCTGACTTGATTGGCGATATTCTTCCGGATCTCATTTCTGTATCTACTAAAATGGTGATTGAGCTAACCAATCAGATAGTAAACGGGATGCCGATCTATACAAGCAAGATCCTTCCGGCAGCGGTAAAAGAGATCACAAAGCTGCTGCCGTCCATGCTCACCGAATTGATCGTGGGATTTAATAAAATATTGCTTGGCATAGCGGACACAATCATTGCGTTCCTTCCGGTAGTAAGCTCAATACTGCTTCCTAAGCTGATAGACGGCACTACATCACTTGTGATAGGGCTTGTAGATCGTCTGCCACAGTTGCTTCCGGAACTTGCTACAGGCGCTCAGGCGTTGTTTATGGGGCTTATAGACGGACTTAATGCCGTCATGGATAAACTGATACCAATGCTTCCAGAGCTTGTCACAGACCTTTCTGGACAGCTTATAAGCAATATCCCCGCTTTCTTCGACAGCTCGCTTGAATTTTTTGAAAAAATAATCGACGCTCTTGCTCAGATGTCGGCTGTACTGATGCCGAAGCTGCCGGAGCTGATAACTAATATGTGTGATACACTGATTGCACATATCGACGAAATAATGGACGCAGGATTTGAGTTGCTTATAGGTCTGGCTGACGGACTTATCGCCTGCATACCTACACTCCTGCAAAAAATTCCGGAGATCATAGCCGGACTGACTGAAACCTTTACCAATACCGACAACCTGAAAAAACTGCTTGATACTGGAATTACTCTGGTGGAAGAACTGGCGAACGGTCTGCCGCAGGCTATAACCGCTATTGTGGCAAACGTTGGGCTTGTGATCGGCAGTATCATCGAAGCCTTTATGAGTGAGGACTGGGGACAGATTGGCAAGGACATTGTTGAGGGCATTTTAAGCGGCTTCCTGGATATGGACTTTGAAATGGACGAGTACCTTGGCGATTTTGCTGATAACTGGGTCACAGGAATAAAAGACATTTTTGGAATACACTCCCCTTCAAGGCTAATGCGTGATGAGGTAGGTAAAAACTTAGCACTCGGTATCGGAGAGGGTTTCCGCAGCACCATGATAAAAGAAGCCGAAGAAATGACGAAAGCAATTCCCAGGAACTTTGATACTAATGTAAATCTTGATACTGCTACGGGATTCCGGCTTGGTGCTGCTGCAAACACCAATAACTATACCTATAATATTCCTGTAAATGTAACGTTTACAGGAAACATAGACCAAAATACCGACACTCGGAAACTCGCTGAAGATCTTGCAACTGAGGCACAATATGAACTTATCGCAAGGGGGCTGCATAAATGAGCTACTTTTTCTACAATGGACAGGATAGCCGTGACTACGGAATACTGGAGCATACACCTATGCCGCCCTCTGCACAGAAAATCGTACAGTATCAGCAGGCGGGAAACAGAGCAACTAAAATTGCAACCATATCAAAGACTTATGATAATATCACTTTGAGCTGCACGCTCGGTCTTAAATCACGGGATAATCTCCGTTCAGCAGTTGCCTGGCTGCAAGGATCAGGCGTGCTAACTTTTAGCGATGAGCCTGATAAGTACTATAAAATTATGGACGTTGTGCGGCGGTCTGAGAGACTGTCCGCACGGTTCGGAAAAATAGCGCTTGATTTTATTGCTCTGCCTTTTGCTTATGCGTTAGAACCCACCGTCCAGGACATAACTGCGGCTACAATAAATACCGCAGTCGAGAACGCCGGAACGGTATTCGCAGAGCCGGAGATCAGGTTCACGGCGACGGGTGCGGAGGTGTCCATATACACCAATAACGAGCAGTTCCAGGTGGTGCTGCCCTCACAGCTTCAGGGGGTGGAAGTGATCGTGGACTGCGAGGCGCAGGTGGTGTACTACGTTTCCGGCGATGACAAAATCGCTGTGACCCAGTACACATACGGCGAATTCCCACTGCTCCACGTCGGCACCAACTACATCAGGCATGAGGGAACGGTTTCTGCCGCAAGCATCAATGTGAAAGAGAGGTGGCTGTAATGACAGGCACAGGCACAGCATCAGACCCCTACATCGTCAGCAACTGGACGGAATTCTGCCAGGTAAAGGACGAGAACAAGAAGTACATCAGGTTCGCAGACGCTGAAAACAAGCTCATCGACCTGAACGAGGAAGTTCCGGACGGCTACACAACCACTTTCACAGTCACGGCAAGAGAAGTTGATTTTAATGGCTGGACGATCGAGAATCTGACGGTCAGGATCACCACCGGAAACAATGCCGCCTTCCGGCTTGGCGGCACTACTGACACGTTGCTGAAAAATGGTATTTTTGATACGATCAAGACTACAACCGGAAATGCATTAACCGACAAAACAACCTATTATTGCGGAAAATATGAAAATTGTATCATAACAGGACGATGCACTTTTACAGGAAATTCACCCTCGATTATCGGACATGACCGACAGGAAAGTTATACAAGATGCTCGGTGAATCTGGAAATACTGGCATCTGCTCCGGTGCATACTTGTCCCGGACGCACTGACCAGCTTTTTGACCAATCAGCCGTGAAACTCAGCTTTATCTGCACTTCAACGGCTGCCACTGGCTACCTCATGACTATCATGGGGAAGTTCTTGGATTCAAAGCTTATTGTGAACTTTTCTGCGCCGGATAATAGCCGGGAAAAGTCCGTAAAAACCATAAATTTTGCGCCCTACAAAACTTCATCATCAAGTACAGCGCTGATTTACAGCGAGTTTACCGTCTGCACCACAACCGACGCAACTGCGCCGTCCAAAAATCTCATTGACAGCGATACAAGTCCGCTGTCTGCCGATTCTACGGCATTTTACACGCCTGTAACAGATCAGCAGTTCCGGGACACTGACTATCTGCGGTCGATCGGATTTGACATCTGAGGGGGGATATTATGGCAACATGGCACATTGGCGAGGACGGCTATCCGAGCAACGGCACCGAAATCCCCGAAAAGGCGATCACTGAGCCACTGCCCCGGAGTATGTGGCGTATCACTGCGGACATGGAAATGGGCTACCCCTACCACCTGCTTATCCCTGGGCTTATGGGCGTGGACATCTGGGCGCTGCACCGCAAATCACAGATCTATGTATATGACCTGCACGAGCCACAGACCGGCTTTAATTCCAATGGTCTGGCAGTCCTCGACCCTATTTCCTGCACCTCCTGGCACGATGATGACCGGTGGGACGTGGAGCTGACACACCCCCTCGATGAGTGGGGCAAGTGGAAATATCTGCTGCCGGAGAGCATCATCAAGGTCAGAGGTCAGCTATTCCGAATCGACCGCTATTTGCCGAAAATCAGCGGTTCGGAGCGCATGGTGAGCATACACGCAAGCCATATATCCACTGACATGGCGGCGCAGATCATCAGACAGGCAACGTTCCCCGGCGGCACGGCGGCGCAGTTTATTGACTTTGCTTTTTCCAATGTGGACGAGCCGTTTTACTCAGAGGGGCTTACGCCGTATCGCTTCGAGGGATACAGCAATATCACCGAAAATCTGGGCGAAACTGAGCTTGTGAACACCTCGCTCTGGGCGGCGATCGTGGGCGCTGACAACTGCCTGATAAATCGCTACGGCGGCGAGCTGTACCGGGATAACTTTTATTTTAGCGTGTATGATCGTATGCAGTACGCCAAGGACAACGCTTTCCGCCTGCGGTACAGCTTGGATATGACCGAAATTTCGCAAACTATTGACTATACCGACTTTTGCACGGAGCTTCACGGACGTGACAATTTTGGAAACGAATACGCCATTTGGTGGAATGAGGGCGTTTCGTGGGCAGTCCACCACCCACGGCAGAGGGCGGTATCATTTACTTACAGCGATTTTGATACGGCTTTTGACAGCCTGGTGCATGATGTGGAGGCGCTGTTTTTTGCCAGTGACTACCCAAAAGTTACCTACGAAATGTCCCTTGCAAACCTTAAAACTGACCCACGGTATGCGGATTTTTTGCAGTTGCAGGACTACCAGTACGGTGACAGCGGAAGTATATATTGTCCGGAACTGGGAATCGACACAGTGCAGAAAATTGTCGCTGAGCAGCGTGACGAGCTGACCGGCGACGTGCTGCGAATGACTCTGGGCAACCTGAAAAGTTCCTGGGTGCGCCCGTCGCTCCTTGCCGGAACGGTGTCCTCCGGCAGCTCCGTGGAGGACAAGCAGCGGAAGGCGTTGCAGGAGGAGCTGAAGAAAACCAAGCTGAAAGCCCTGCCGGACTGGAAGTCTGCCCGGACGTACACATGGGCGGAAATACGGCAATTTAACTGGAAGGAGACAAGAACTCATGACTGAGACAACGAATTATCATTTTATCAAGCCCGGCGACACTGATCCGGTGGATAACACACCGCTGAATCAAAATTTTGACAGCATCGACGCTGCTATTGCCGATCACGTCGCCGATACCAACAACCCCCACCAGGTCACGAAAGAGCAGGTGGGACTGTGGAATGTGGATAACACAAGTGACGCTGACAAGCCGATTTCGGCGGCGGCGCAGGCGGCGCTTGACAGTAAACAGACCTCTCTCACAACAGACCAGCTTGCGGCTGCAAACAGTGGGATAACGGCAGCCGATGTTACACAAATGCGAACCAACTCAATAAAACTTGTTTATAGACGGCATTTGGGTCAGAACTCGGGAACAGTATCGTATCGAATGGCAACAGCTGATTTCACAGCAGTTGACAATGCACAGCAGTGTGGGATGTACCTAATTACGATTATTAACTGGTCTGCTACGCCGACTGCAAGTGTATATATCGCATACTATAGCGGAGGAACAGCAAGTTATAATGCACTGACGAAAATCGGAGGGGTAGATGCACAGCTTAGTATAGACGAAAATCGCAATATTAACTATACCGGAAACGGGAAAATTCAAATTTACGCACTACAGTAACCTACTCAAAACGGCAATACAAAGCTTGCTAATCAATAAACAGGAGGTAAAAATGCAGTACATAATCATGCTCGCAATTGTGGTGGGACTTGCCCTGACGGACATTGTGACCGGCTGGATCAAGGCGCACGTTAACGATGACTACAGCAGCAAGGTCATGCGGAAAGGCGGACTGAACAAGGTCGGTGAGGTGGTCGTAATGACAGCGTTCTGCGGTCTGGAGATCGGTATCCGCTATCTGGGGCAGTATTACGATTCCGAGATCCTGGCAAAAGTGACCGGCGGAATTGCGGTTGTAGGAGTGTTCATCTACATCGCCGTCATGGAGATGATCTCAATTCTTGAGAATTACGCTGAGTCAAATCCAGAGGCAGCAGTGTGGGTCCGTCCGCTGCTGAAAAAACTTAGGAAGTATAACGAGGAGGGCAACGATGAAAAAAGGAATTGACGTTTCCCGCTGGCAGGGCGACATTGACTGGAAGAAGGTGAAGACTGTCGGTATCGAGTTCACAATTATCCAGGCAGGCTACGGCAGGGAGCTGAGCCAGAAGGACGAGAAGTTCGAGCGGAACTACTCCGGCTGCAAGGCAGCAGGAGTGCCCTGTGGAGCCTACTGGTACAGCTATGCAACGTCAGAGGACGAGGCACGGAAAGAGGCGGCAGTCTGCATCGAGGTCCTGAAGGGTAAGCAGTTCGAGTACCCGGTTTACTATGATGTAGAAGAGCAGCGTATCCTCAGCCTTGGAAGGGATAAGGTGAGCGCTATTATAAAGGCCTTCTGCGGCGAGCTTGAAAAGGCTGGGTACTTTGTAGGGATTTATATGTCGGCTTATCCTCTGGGCAATCTCGTGAGCGAGGAAGTGCGGAGCAGGTATGCTGTATGGGTAGCACACTATGGTGTAACAAAGCCGTGCTATTCGGGAGCATACGGCATCTGGCAGAAATCCAGCACCGGCACGTTACCGGGTATCTCCGGTAACGTGGATCTGAACGAGGCCTACGAGGACTATCCGGCTATCATCAAGGCGGCAGGGCTCAATGGCTACGCCCCTGAGCCGCCCACAAAGACGGTTAGGCTTACTATCGACGGCACCACCTGGGAGGGCGAGCTGCATAAGGTGTAATGTTTAGAAATATCTGAACATACCACAATGACAAAGGGTCTCACTGCTCAGGCAGGAGACCCTTCAATATTAGTTTTTAGCCTCCGACGGCCCCTTTGTAATCGGACGTGTGAAATTTCGTGTGCAATAATTTTGGAAAAAACGTGAAAACACACCAGTTTTCTTGAATTTTGACAAAGTAATGAAACTAAAAAACCGCTGTATTTCGATAAATAACGAAATACAGCGGTTTGAGTTTGGTGGAGGCGAGGGGAATTGAACCCCTGTCATATGCTGAAAATTTGGCAACACTTAGCCAATTTATTTATCGTGTGTGAAATTTTGTGTGCAATCATCAACCAAGTTTTCAAAGAAATTATCCACTATTCTGTCAGCATTTTCACGTTCTGTTGAGAAAGTGTGCTGATATACCGACTTCATGATGTTCGGACTGCTCCATCCTCCCCGCTCCATTGCATACTTATCTGGAATTCCCAGTGCCAACATAACCGATGCGTTCATGTGACGCAGATCATGAAATGTCATATGCTCGATCCCATTGCATTCGAGCAATCTGGAAAAACGCTTATATATCGCCTGACCACTTAGTTTTGTGAGAACATCTTGATTATCAGGAAGATCATCAATCAGGTCCATGATATATTCAGAAAGTCTTATTTGGCGAGTACTATCATAAGTCTTGGTACTTTCTTTTTCGATGTGATCGCCGTCGATTGTAACAACAGTGCTATGGATTGTAAGAATACTATTCCTAATATCACTTTTCTTTGCTCCTCGTATTTCGGACATTCTCATACCGCACCAAATTGCAAGCATACATGGAAGTTCGACATCAGTGCCAATGATTACCTTCAGTACGCTTTCAACTGGAGGTAGCTGCTTTATCTTTTTTTGTAATGGCGGAAGCGTTGTCCTTAGTCTGAGCTCCGGAGCATATACACCCAAAACCGAGACCAGTAGTCCATGTGCATTCCTGACCGTCTTCGGTGACTTAGTAAGAGCCAGCTCATTCATGGCTTTTTGAACGTGCATCGGTGTCAGGCAATCCAGAGTAATATCACATAGACTATCCAAACAGTTATGTTTCCAGCGTTTGTATCCGTCGATAGTTGAGGGGCTGAGGATATTCTCTTTGGCATTAATATAGTCATCGATGCATTCGCCGACTGTACGGGAGTCAGTCTCTCCTCTCTTGCCGTTGATCCATTCCAATGCCATAAGTTCAGCTTCTTTTTTTGTGGGTGCGGTAAAGCTCCGACGCTGACCATTAGTGTATGCCTGCACACGCCAATTGCCTGACGGTAATTTTTTGGCTTTTGCCATAAAAATACCTCCTTCAAAAGTCTTGACTTCTGGCGGAGGATATGCTATACTTGAATTGTCTTAGGGTTCAAGTAGAGCAATATCCTCCGCTTGTACTCAATCCGCCTGATGTATCCAGCATCGGGCGGATTTTTTTAGTATCTGACCTGGATTTTTACAACCAATTTAAGATTTTCATTTGTAGATATTTCTGAGATTTCGGCTTCGTAGCTGCTATCGCCCTCAAAAATGTTTTCGTGGCTCTTAGGGATATATCCAATAAGATCAGCAGCTTCCACGGAGTATTTTTCTTTCTCAGCATCGTAGTCAACAAAAACAGTATCTCCCACGGAGCAGCAGTCAATTGCTTCCTGTATCTCAGGCTTGGTATTGCCGGTAAGCTTGATTTCGACCTGATGATCGTATTTTACAGGGTTTTCGCAACAATACCTATACAGATAGGCAGTAGCTTCGCAATGGTCAAGCGTCCTGGGCGTTATGTCGGAAAGCTGGAAATGCTTTTTTATAGTTTCCAATTTTTGATTTTCAAGTGTTCTCAGGTGCATCTTGGCCAAGTACAAAGTATCAACTACTTGATTGTTCAGCTCCTTGCCAAGCAGCTCCTTGCAGTAACGGTTCAGAAAATTGTATTCAAAATCCGCCTTATGAGCAACCAGAACGTTCTCACCGATGAAAGGGAGAAGCTCAGACAGAGCAGCCTTGATGTCAGGAGCATTGGAAACCATGCTGTTTGATATACCATTGATTGCGGTTATATCTTCCGGTATCGGAAATTTAGGCTTGACGTAGGTGTGGAATGAATCAGTTTTGACGTGATTAACGTATTTTACAGCACCTATCTCAACAATTTCATGTTTTTCATAGTTTAGTCCGGTGGTCTGAATGTCGATTGTAACATAGCTATCAACATACATTTTGACTTTTCCATGATGACTATTAGTGCTTAAAAAAGTAGGCGTTGTAACCTCTTGAAGTGATATCTCAGAGCCTTTCGTTTTCTTTTTTAATGATCTTAGAACAATAAAGAGTGCAGCCGATATACCACCATAAATCAGTAAGCTAACCAGAATTTTGGTGTTCATCTGACCTGTAAAAAGCGCATACATAGCAAGTCCTACCATGATAAGAGTGGGAATACAGCTGAGAATAAATACTATCATAATTCCCAGGATATTTACTTTCATCTCAATCAATCACCTTCTTTATTATTATACAGAATGAATTTTATGCGCTTCCTTCTTCTTCAGAAGCCAGCTCATTCTGCTCCTCGATAGCTCCGAGTGTAGTCTCCATGTACGCTCGGTGCTTTTTTTGTGTCTGCTCCTTTTTAGCCTGAGCAAGCTTTTCCATAGTATCTACAAAAATGGCTTTTGCATACTCAGGCAAAGAGGAATACAGCTCCACAAACTTGTCATCGTCAACTTTGGCTGTCACCAACGAGAGCGGATCAGGAGCAGGCTCTCTGCCAAGCAGATAGTCTGTTGTCACTCCGTAGAAGTCAGCAAGTTTTTCTACAACTGGTAATCCGGCGTTTCTCGCTCCACTTTCATACGTCTGGTATACTGGGTATGCTATACCAATTCCGTCAGCAACTTGTTTGCCAGTTAGCCCTCTTTGTGTTCGCAGCTCTCTCAATAGTTCTTTACTAAGCATTATATCACCTCCTTGTTTATAATTATACAACAAATGTTTGTTGATGTCAACATTTGTTTTCTCTATATATAGCATTTGTTAGGTTTTACCAAGTAATTAGCATTACATTTGTATATATCGTAGAAAAACAAAAGTTTAAAAGAAACGTGTTGACAATCAAACAATTGTATGATATACTTTAAACACAGCAAGGGAAACTAAGCTGAATAAGACGGCAGATGTCAGAAAGGAGAAGGCAATGAAAAAAATGACAAATGAACAGGCAAGACGCTTCGAGGAACTCATAAAAGAGAACGAGAAGCTGAAAGCTAAAAACAAGAAACTTAAAAAGAAACTGAAAAACAAAAAGAAGCCCCAGCTGAAAGGCTGAGACTTCAAGCAGTAAAATCATTGGTCGGGCGGTATCTGCCGCCGCCCTTCCTTTGACTTATTTAGTATAACATACGATGGCAGAATTGTCAAGGAGGTGATGAAATGCCAGAGGCAACAAGGACAGATGTTGAAACTGCCCTGGAAAAATTTAAGGCTCTTGACAGTGAGGCGCAGTGCGTGGCTATAGCTACACTGATTGCACTTTGTACCTTGGCTAATAATTAAGGAGGACTGGCCATGCCAAAAGTAATATTAACACCTGCTCAGGCAGAGCGTGAACGTTTACAGCACAACATTTCGCTTATTCAGGGCAAGCGAACCAACGCAGCCATGGGTAAGTTGATAGGCGTTAGCGGTACTACTTTCAGCAAGCGAAAAGAAGATCCGGAATCATTGACCCTGGCAGAAGTTCGGCTAATGTGCAAGTACTTTCATATTGATCCTGCTGATTTTGTTGCAAAAAAGCTTGAAATTGGCTGAAAACAGAGGTGTGATGTATGTACTATATTGTTTACTGGAAAGTCGGCTTTGAAAATGACTTTAGCGTGAAAGTACCGCCGGAGCATGACAACATGAGCAAGGCGGCAGGCTTCGGCACAAGGCTGATACGTTACAAGATCTTCACCTGCTCCGAAGAGCTGACAGAAATGAGAGGTGAGCCGGGTGTATATGCCTGGCTCTGCAATGAAAAGGGGCTTATCCTCGCACGGTGCTACAAAACAGTTACATCGTTTGCCTGGAGATACACAAGACCCCTG
>Ga0326514_10000437_pt1 | contig 28504 bp, 52 predicted proteins | sample 3_2548_0518_D_FD_203653 | JGI IMG/M metagenome (GOLD analysis project Ga0326514, IMG submission 203653) | Bovine rumen microbial communities from UC Davis, California, United States - 3_2548_0518 | ecosystem: Host-associated > Mammals > Digestive system > Stomach > Rumen | place: USA... | reverse complement strand
CACACCTGGTAAGAAGGTGGGTCTTATCATGAAAGGAGGAACTCTTCAGTCAGCATTAGTTGTATCAGCACTTGAATACTGGAAAGATAATGACAAAATGATCGATGCGATCAATAACGGAATGATTCCTGATGTTATCTTTAAAGACACAACTGGAGAAGAAAAAGAGATTGGTTACTATAACGTGAAATATGTCTTCTTCTATCCAGAATCATAAGAGTTTTATATTTCGTTAAAAAGTGCTGACGTATTATGAAAGAGATAGATATAGCTCAAGTTGTAAGAGCACCTGTGACGTATCGGCCTTGCAGGAAGATTCAGGTTAAAGCCCTGATGTCTATCTTTTTTATTTTTAATAGTTTGCACTTACGATGAAAGGTATTAAAGTTATGAAAAAAGAAGAACAAGAAATGCAACTACTCATAAAAAAGTTAAATGATGCATCCAAGAATTATTATGGTGGCGGAGTTGAACTTATGAGTGATCATGAGTGGGACAAAGCATTCGACAAGCTTAAAAAACTTGAAGAAGAAACTGGAATTATATTTCCAAACAGTCCTACGAGAAATGTAAGTAATGAACAAGGGAATGACGAAGCAAAACATGAATTCCCAGCGTTATCACTAGCTAAGACCAAAAAGATAGAGGACCTTGTTAAATGGGCTGATAATAGGCCTATATGGTTATCGTGGAAGCTTGATGGTCTTACGCTTGTAGCAACATATGACGATGGTGAAATAACCAGTCTCGTAACAAGAGGTAACGGGTATGTCGGTAAAGATGTGACAGATCTTGCAAGCGGTATATTCGGTGTTCCTTGTAACATCAACGATACAGGTCATCTCGTGGTAAGAGGTGAAGCAGTAATTAAGTATGAGGATTTTGAAAATTATAAACTCATGACAGGAGAGTTTTATGCTAATCCTCGTAACTTGGCAGCAGGCTCTATGTCGGCTATTGACGGTTTTGATATTATGGATAGACATATTCAGTTTATACCATTCACTTTAGTATACACTGACAAAGACATACAATCATGGGGTCTTAGGATGGAATATCTTAAGGCTCTTGGATTTAATGTTGTCGACCATGAACTTATTGATATTCCAAGTCTTGAGAATGTATCTAGCGTTGTCGAAAGATGGTCGAACATAGTATCATCCGGTAAGAATCCATTTCCTGTTGACGGACTTGTTATAGCTTATGATGATACCGACTATGCTATGACAGGTAATGTAACAGGTCATCATGCTATAAGAGCTGGGTTTGCTTTCAAATGGCAAGATGAAGAAATGGAAACAACACTTAGAAACGTCGAATGGTCATGTGGCATTCAAACTATAACACCTATCGCAGTATTCGATCCGATAGAACTAGAAGGAACAAAAGTAAGAAGAGCTAGCCTTTGCAATTTATCAGAATGTGATAGGCTTGGGATCGGTGGAAATGGAACTGTAATAAAGGTCATCAAAGCCAATAAGATCATACCAAAAGTTGTCGGTGTAACAAAGAAGGCAGGTTCTATGATCGTTCCTGCGAAATGTCCGGTATGCGGTCACGATACGATTATTGATATTTCGAGATCAGGAACGAGGTCTCTTAAATGTACTAACGTCTGGTGCACGGCAAAACAGCTTAGAAAATTCGTAAGGTTTGTGTCACCATGTGCTATGGATATTGACGGTCTTGCTGAAAGTACATTATCGGTATTCATAAACCAAGGTTGGCTTAAAGAACTTCCAGACGTATTCTCGCTTATGGATCATGCAGAAGAAATGGTTAAACTCGATGGCTTTGGTGTTAAAAAAGCTATGAACCTAAGAAAAGCTATCGAGAAGGCAAGAGATGTATCCGATGAAAGTTTTATATTCTCATTGTCGATACCACTTATAGGAATTGACGTAGCGAGAAAACTTTTAAGGGTGTATTATCCACTTGAGAAACTGTTCAACATAGCACGAAACGCATCAAATCCTTTTATATTTGCCGACATACCAGGCATTGGAAACGAAAAGAGCATAAGGTTTGTAAACTGGTGCCAGGATCAAAAGAACTGGGACATGTATAAAAGATTACTTGGATGTGTACGGATAATCGATCTCAAAGCTTCTAGGGAGATTAACGAGAATGGTGAATGCGCTAGACGTACTTTCGTGATAACAGGGAACATTGAAAACTGGCCCAACAGAGATGCTCTTAAGCGGTATATAATTAAAGAAGGAGGTCTTGTGTCTAGTTCTGTATCAAAGACTACAGATTATCTCATAAACAATGACATAAACAGCACGTCTGCGAAAAATAGGAAAGCCAAGGCACTTAATATTCCAATAATATCAGAAATCGAGTTCATAGAAAAGTTTGGTTGCTAGCAAAAATGGGGAGGAGTATTATAATTGGTTCGCTAAAAAATAATCTCCTGTTATAGATAGGAGGTAACGAATATGAATAACACAGCAAAATACATTTTCTTTAACACAGTTGATGAGGCTGAGAGATTTGTAAAATTGTATGGTGGGATTGTATGTATTAATTCGGCAGGTGATTTTTACCGAAGATATTTTGGTGAAATTGCAAAGAAACCAATGGTAATACTTACCACTAACAATAAGGTTATGGACGAAATTTGTTCATCAATTGGATTAAAGAAAAAAAGAAAAAATGGCAATAGAAAATGTTACATATTTGAATAACTTGGATAGAGCGATTTAACAGTCGCTCTTTTCTTTTTAATGGGGAGATATGTATGCTTTTCTTTAAGATTATCATACCAACACTCGGCAAAAATACGTTAAACCGGGCTATAAGCTCTATAGAAAATCAGACTTATAAAGACTACCAACTTATCGTGGTGCATGATGATTCTGGTCACAAGCAAATGACTACACTTAAAGTTAATGACAGACGTATTGATATTCTACTTCCGAAAAGAATGTATCAGGGTGGAGCTAGAAACGCTGCTATGCTTTATCAAGGAGTAGATTCTATGTATACTTTGTTCCTCGATGATGACGACTTCTTTGTATCAAACGACATTCTGGAAAGGCTTAATAAGTTTATTACATCTCACGGATACCCAGATTGTGTTAGGCTTCCTTATAAGAAGTTTGATATTTCAACAGGAGTTGTCGTCAAAGAGGAAATGTTTCGAGGTATAGCTGAAGAGGCAGACCCTCGTCAAAGACTAATCAAATCTTGCGTCAATCCTTCTGTAGCACCATGGACTAAATGTCTTAAAACTAACATAATTAACATATGTCCTTTTCCAGAGGGAACGTACTGTGAAGATGCAGTACAACATCTTAAGATATCTGATGTTATAGAGACAGTCGACGTTTACGACAAGATTGTTGTGTGTTGGAACTGTTATCCAGGACAAACAACTGATGAGATAAGTAGTGGTAAACATGAATCAAGTCAATATAGATGTGTGGCTGATTTTATGGATCTACAGTTGTTTAAAAATTACACAAAGATAAAAAGGACCAAAAGAGTTAATCAGCTTAAAGGCATTCTCGCTAGAAGATATATAAAGGAGCAAAAGAAATGAGGTGATAGAAGGTGGAAATGCCGATTGAAAAGCTCAGACAGTTATTCTGTAAGCATGATTGGGAATATGTTGGTAAAGTAGCACAAGCTGGTAAAGCATCGCAAACAAGAGATTTTATTTTTAAAGAAGTATATCATTGTCGCAAGTGCGGGAAATTCAAAGAAATAACTGTTGCCAAGTAAGGAGGAAATCAGCTGGACTAACAGTGTTTATTTGTAAGAAGGCTTGATAAGGACATCTTAACACAAAGCTAATGGGAGGCTCAGGATGGCTATCGTGTGTATTGCACTTTTTATATTTATCATAATTGATGTATGTTTACTTATGAGGCTTCACGAACTTAAACTTGAGAATTACGATCTTATTGACGACGTGTATAAACTCAAGAACCAAATCAAAAGGCAACAAGAAAAAGAGGACTTTAGGAACGGGTTTTTAGTATGAATGATGATGACATAATACGAGAAATATCTCTTAACTGGTATTTAATGTGTCCGGTTTATATTCCAGGAGCTGAAATACGTTCTCCATTTTACGACAAAACAATGAATCTAAACCCGTATGATAGCTGGTATTTGAGATATTTGAGGGAAGAGGAAAACGGCGATAATAAGGTTTGATATTTTGAAAGGAGGCCAACGATGGAGGAATGTTCTAGCATAATGGACTGGGTTAAAGAAAAAGCAGACATGCTGACAGAAATGATCGAATTAAAAGAAAAGATTGCCGTTAGCGATGATATATTCTCAGATAAGCTTGCTAAAGCTATGACCAAAAAATACATGGCTGGAGAAATTAAAACAGATGTTTATGACGTGTATATGAGATTCGCGACGAACATTAAAGCTAGATCTTCTATAGTAAAAGAAGATATAGAAAAAGAAAAGAAGGACCTAGAAGAATGCAGAGCTATTACAGCTAATATGGCCATGCTTGGAATAGATTTTAAAATTTAATAGAAAAGAGGTTTATATTTTATGAGTTTGGCATCATGGGTGTTGTTGACGTTTATAGGAGTCATTATTGCATTTGAAACTTTAGGCTCTATATACATGGCTTCAAAAGGACATTTTTTAAGAAAGCTTTACCATGATCTTTGCGGTTGGCATATACCGGCTGATGAAAGAAATTACCATGTCGGTGTAAGAACCAAGAACAAATGCAGGATTTGTGGTAAAGAAATAACACAGGACAGAAATGGCAATTGGTATTAGTTTGATTTTTCAAAAAGAGGGGGAGTTATTATGAGTATTAGAGATATTGTTCCAGGACTTAACATTATAACGTTAGATGACGGCAATGAAGGAACCGTGATCGATGTCGATGAGGATCTAGGCAAAGCGCTTATCGCGTATGAGTCTGGTGATGAACGATGGTGTAATGTTAACTGCGTAGTACTTAAGTGAGGTGAATTATGAAAGGTTACAAGGCATTTGACAAGGATTTGAAGTGTCGTGGAATGCAGTATGAAATTGGTGGTACATACGAACTTAAAGATGCACCAATTTGCTGTGAGAGAGGCTTCCATTTTTGTAAGTCGATCTCTGATTGCTATAAGTTCTATAAAAGATCGACTAAAACAAGGATATGTGAAGTAGAAGCTCTTGGAGAAATTGTTACAAACGATGACATTAAGTATTGCACTAACAAAATCCACGTTATTAGAGAAGTTGAAAATCCAAGAGTGAAGAGTAACGCAAATGAAACTTGCACTGGTTATTGCAATAGTGGTGGTGATCACAACACTGGTAATTGGAATAGCGGTTGTTGGAATAGTGGTAATTTTAACACTGGTAATTGGAACTCTGGTAATTGCAATAGTGGTAATAACAATAATGGTAAATGGAATAGTGGTTCTAGTAATTATGGTGATTGTAACAGCGGCGAGTGTAATAGGGGCAGTCACAACACCGGCGATTATAACACCGGTAATTACAACAGTGGTGCAGTTAACGCAGGCGATTATAACTCAGGCAGTTGTAACACTGGTCGTTGGAACAGCGGTGATTACAATAATGGTGACTGGAATAGCGGTGATTACAATAGCGGCGTATTTAACACTACTGAACAATGGTCTACTATCAAGATGTTTGATAAAGACTCTAACTGGACTATCAGAGATTGGTACGAATCTATGGCTTATCGTATTATGAGTAAATGTCCGATCACGCATTCAGACTTTATTGATAAACACGATATGAGTGACGAAGAAAAGGAAAATCATCCTGAGTACAAAACTCTTGGCGGGTATACAAAAATTGTCGACGTAACAGAAGAAGATAAACAACGGTGGTGGGATGGTCTTACTGATAGTGAAAAAGGTAAAGTTATGTCACTTCCAAACTTTAACGTCGATAAGTTTTATAAATGTACAGGAATTAAAGTATTCAACTTTGGGAGAATGTAATAATGAAGCGTAAATTAGCGTATATATTGATATTATCAACGTTATTATTGTCTGGTTGTAAAAGTGTAGAATCAGTTAATGACAATAGCAAAGATACAAGTATGTTTGTTGAAATCGAACACACGGCCTTGTGGGAAATTGTCTACCATAAAGAAACAAAAGTAATGTATGCGGTTTCTTATGGCACTTATAACGGTGGTACATTTACTTTGCTAGTGGATGCAGATGGTAAACCGATGTTATGGAAGGAGTAAGATGAACTACAAAGAAATAAAAGAAATCACTTGCACATATGTTATGACTTTACACAAAAATGCAATCTTAAGAGCTCATGAAATGGGTTTTGATTTTTCAGAAGACGATTATAAGTGGGTGATTGGATTTAATGCCATGGCTGATTAAGGATGCCGCTATTAACTCTGAAGGCTACAAATGGCCGATAACAAAACTATTCGGAATTCCGGTAGAAATTGATCACCGCAATCCTGATAGTATTCAACTTTGGGAGAATATAACAAATAGAGTATAAAAGAAAGGAAGGTTCAAACAATGGGGCAGTCAATTATTGATATTTTCAAGGCGGAGACAGAAATCGAAATCAAGGCAGGTGAATTATTCGCACTTATGAAGGAAGCATCGAAGGCCGAGTTCCTTATGAACGCAGTAAAGTGTGAAGTGCCTTATCGGTATATTCGTGAAATGTCGACAGGAGAAAGTGAACAGCCATTGCCACTAAACACCCTGAGGAAAGGAGAAAATGAACAGCCCGACGATGATGAGGTAGAAATTGCAGACTTTTACGCTTCAAAAATTAAAAAAGGAACGCCATTAGAAGCGGTATTGCCGGAGTTCAATGAAACACCAAATGAGACAAAAATCCCAGAACGTGAAGAAGATCTTTGCATTTCTAAGGAAGAATTCGATCGCTATCATGACTTATCTAAAATGGACTACAACGAAATAAAAGAAATCGCTGATTCTTTAGGAATTAAAAATATTGACCTTTATGGAAAGACCGCGACTATCGCCAAGATCATCATAGCAGAACGTTCCATGAAGAAAGGAGAAGATCATAAATGACAACTGATAAATGTATCTTATATGGTTCTTGTAAATGCCAAACAGCTGGATGTGTAGCTCTTCCTGACAGAGGTTGTCCTGTATATAGGTATTTTGAAAGACTTATTGATAAATGGATCTCGGTAACTGATAGCCTGCCAGAACCTGGTGTAGAAGTCTTGTTTGGTGATATTGACGGTAATGTAATGCTTGGTCGTCATGTTGATTGGATGCCCAGAACTCATTTTATTGAAAATGGTTCGTGGGATACTGTGAAGAATGTTATGGTATGGAAGCCGGTACCTAAATATGAGGTGAATACAGATTAGTAAACCGCTGTGCTATCGGCAATACGGGCAGAAAGTAAGGATGAGGAATGAGCAAATTGGATGAAACAAATTTACTGATAGATTACATAGCTAAGCTAAAGGAAAAAGGCATTAATATTGATAATTCAATAATGTTGGCAGACATAGCAAAATCGTTGGCTATAATAGCAGATAAGTTGTGCGGAGAAGAAAGTGAGGATAAGGAATGACAGTAAATGAAACAATTAAGTTACTTTCTTATGGAACAGCATATGAAATCAAAGGTGCGTATAGTGGAAAGATATACCATAGGTCTTACATAAACAACAATAAGAATTTGGATAAATACGCCAACATGGAAGTTATAGATGCGCCATTTTATGCAGACATGAGAATAAGAGGTTCAGAAACCAATCATTGGTGCATTCCTGTAATAGGGATATGGATGGATGACTATGATTTGTGCAGAAAGTGAGGATGTATGACGAGAAAAGAGTATAATGAAATAACACACTTAATGAAACAAAGATTTTAGTGAATGGCTTGAAGATATAGCTGAAAAGTATTGCTGGGATAAGAATGATGTAAAGGCTTTTATAAAACGGGTTTTAATATGAGGTATAAACATGACAACAGAAGAAAAAATAAACACTCTTACAACCATAATTCAAGAGTGTGAGGATTATCAGTGGCAAAGAAAAGAAGCACTCTTTGAAATTATCAAAGACTTAGAACAAGAGGCAAATTATAATTCAGTTAATTTTTTAGCTGAATCCAAGTTAAAGAATCCAAAAGCAAAGAAATTTGATATTGTACGTTTCGTTGTTGATAACTCAGAGCTATCAACTTTCGAAATAATAGAAAAAGCGTACCTCATGGGAGTGTCTGAGAAAGAGCATGTTCTTGATAAGTACAGAACAGAAATTAGGGTATAAAGGAGGGTATAACAAATGGCGTTTTTCTTTAGAGTAATAATACCAACACTTGGACGAGATACTCTTACAAGGGCAATAGAATCCGTAAAGAACCAGACATTTAAAGACTGGCTTCTTATCGTATCTCACGATGGACCGGTGGTGGGTAAAAAAGATGAGTTTGAACAAGTTAGTGGCGGGGCCGTGATTCGTCATTTATATTCTGACGAAAAGATTTACGACTCAGGATGCCGTAACAGAGCTTTACAGTATAAGACTTACTTTACATGGGCACCCGATTCTGGTACACATTATACTCTCTTTTTAGATGATGACGATGAGTTTTCTTCGTTTGATATTTTCGAGAAGCTCCACGATTTTATCGTAAAAGAAAATTATCCTGATGTTATAGCTTATGGATACACAAAGATCATCGATTCAACTGGTGAGAGACGACTTCAAAAAAGGACAGAAGATACTCCAAAGAAACTTATCGAGTCGGCAAGAGTTGGGATTTGTACGAAGTGTGTTAAATCTGGGCTCGTACCGCCTCTTAAAGAAGGAATGATACATGCTGACAGAGTTCATCACTTAGAGCTTTGCGATAATATTGAAACAGTAAAGATATTTCCAGAGTCTGTATTTAACTGGCATAGGTGGGAAGGATCTATCAACATGCATCCGTCAAGAATAGATAGGGCTTCTCACTGGAGGCTTGTGCAAGAATATATGTGCCTTAACCTGAAACATGATTGGGCAAAAGCACAGCAACAGAAAATGGTAAAACAGGAAGCTCAGTACTGTATAGACCATTGCACTCCTACAGATCTTGGATTTTTGTCGATAGAGGATGAAAGCATATGAAAGTAATTATTGATATTTCAGAAGAAAGCTATAAAAACATAAAGGAACAAGTAGCTAATGGGGATTACCCAGATATGCAAATTGGAAGAGCTATTGTAGATGGTGTACCGATGCCGGCCGGGTCGTTAAAAGCTGATTTAAACGCTATATATGGACGTAATTCCGTTAAGTTTGATAATCAAGTAAGCAATAATAACGCTAAAGAATCTATGAAAGGTTACAAGGCATTTAACAAGGATTTACAGTGTCGTGGTATGCAGTATGAGATCGGAGGTACATATGAACTTGGAAATACTCCAATTTGCTGTGAGAGAGGCTTTCATTTTTGTAAGTCGATCTCTGATTGCTATAAGTTCTATGAAAGGTCCGATGAAACAAGGATATGCGAAGTTGAAGCTCTTGGAGATATTGTTACAGACTATGGATTTAAGTACTGTACTGACAAAATCAGAGTTATTAGAGAAGTTGAAAATCCAAGAGTAAAGAGTAACGCAAACGAAACTAGCTCTGGTTATTGTAATAGTGGTAATTTCAATAGTGGCGATTGTAATAGTGGCGACCATAATGGCGGCGATCATAACTGTGGCGATTACAACAGTGGTGATTGGAACTGTGGCGATTACAACAGTGGTGATTGGAATAGTGGTGATCGTAATAGTGGTAATCGGAACGCTGGTGATTGGAATAGTGGTGATCGTAATAGTGGTGATCGTAATAGTGGTAATCGGAACGCTGGTTATTGGAACAGTGGTTATTGGAACAGTGGCGTATTTAACACTAACCAAATGCCAACTATCAAGATGTTTGATAAAGACTCTAACTGGACTATCAGAGATTGGTACGAATCTAGGGCTCATTATATTATGGAAAGGTGCCCGGCCGAAGCAGAAGATAAACAAAAATGGTGGGATAGTCTTCCTGATGGTTATAAAGAAACAGTTATGCTGCTTCCAAACTTTGATGCAGATAAGTTCTATCAGTGTACAGGGATTAGGGCAATAATTAAAAGCTAGAGGAGTTTTATATTTCGTGAAAAAATGTTGACGTATTATGTAAGAGATAGATATTAGCTCAAGAGTTTTATTAGAACTCAAGAGACAAGGACCAAATGTGATGTATCGGCTTTGCATTTGTTAGCACCCTAATGTCTGTCTCTTTTATTTTTAACAGTTTGATGTAAATTGAAAGGAGCAAAAATGTCGGTTATTAAAATCACAAAGCTTGAACTTAGACAAATGTTTGAAGCTTGGAAAGGATGGGCTCTCGGTGGCGATGACGTTATCGAGATAGAAGGCTTTGTAGAATCAAAAGTACCTAGGAATGTAAAGGTAAACACTCATGATATGTTACCCAGAAAGGTCGTAACAGACAAGGAAGGATTCGTTCTGTCAGATGAACCATTGGATGATTGTATTCCACGATCTGGTGAATATTATGACCTTGTGTTCAAAAAAGCTAGAGAAAAAGCTTTAAAAAATAAGGAGGCAGCAGGGATTAAAATAAACAAGCGTAAGAAAACGTTTATAAGTCATGAAGAATACATCAACAACATAAAAGATGTTATGACTGATGGCGGTTCTAAGACTGTTTGCATTGAAGAAGGTGTAAACAAAGAGACGTTTAGACAGCGTTATATTACAGCAGCAAAGAAAATAGGATGCCAAAATGACATCAAATTTTCTATAAAAGGAAACACGATCACAATTATGAAAACTGAAAAGGAGGTTTTACAATGATTTCACCATGGGAAAACGTGAGGAACCAGCTGAACGCAATGTTCGAATCTGATAATGAGGTTACTGTATCAGAATGCAAGAAAGTTGACGATAACGTGTATCAGATTGATATTTGGTCCACAAACATTTCTAAGGTTAGAGCTTTAAGCAAGATCGTGAAAAATAAGCACGAGTTTGGCAACATAACGCTTAACATAGTGTTTATTGAGGATGATCACTGGGATGACAACATCGGTGAACTTTACAGAATAGCTTTTGCTGGGAATGATATTTTTCATGAGGTAAGAAAGTTCACAATAGGACCTGATGGATCAAAAGCTAATTATGCGTTATTTACTCCTGGAGCTCTGAAATGGTATTCTGATGACATTTTATCTCCTTACGGGGAGTCTATATCTACGATCGAGGATATGGCTAAGTGGCTCTTTATTACTAACATAGCTGAAAACCGTGAAGAAGAAAATAATCCTGACAAGCAAATAAGGATTTCATCAGACTAAAGAACAACAGTCGTTTGATATTTTTGAAAGGGGGAAATAAGAGGACTATGAAAGTAACTGATGATTTTTTAGAGAGGAGAATTGGGTATCTTACTCAGTGTCAAGGTGACTACAAAATTCCAGCAGGAGAAGTTTCTAAATGGCTTGTGCTTCTTCGTCAAAATATGGAGGTTAGAAAGTTCAACAAGCAGTTTCAGAAGATATTCTTAAATGATCCTGATCCAGAGGAAGAATTAAGAGATAAGATTATCGAATACTCAGAGCAAGTTGCTGATGAAAGAGATTCTGACAAGGATGATCTTTGGAAGAGGTAAGTATCACGGTGCAGGCATTGTTATGATGAGTATAGTGCAGTATAGTCTAGTTATGGAGGTTTGATATTTTGGAAGCTTTATGCGATAGTTGCAAGCATCTAAAGACTAAAAGGATCAACATTCTCGGTAATGAAAAAGAGATCTGTTGGTGCCTTGCAAAAGAGGTTGTTTGTGATAAACCATTCAACGACATGAAAGGAAACCCTCATTTTATATATGTTCACGAAAGGGTCAAAGAGAAAATTACTAAAGACTTAGGTTGTTCGTTGTGGGATAAGATGGAGGATGCTAATGAAGAGAAATGCTCTGACGAACAAACCCAATAAAGAAGAGGAAGACGAAGTAAGAGATTCTATCGAGAAGACGACAAGCAGTTTGATATTTTGGAAACTTGACGCGACGGTCGTAATAAGTTTAGTTGTTGCACTTATGATAGGGCTTTATAAGCTTTTATTCTAAGTGTTATAATAATATTTCACAAAAGAAAAGGAGATTAAAATAATGAAAGAATTAAAAGTAAGGATCACATTCATCTCACCGGTACTTGGATCACAGCCTTCAGATCCTGATATCCACAGGACTTACATCGCATCTAAGGCTCCCAATGCACCGAAGATCGAAGAGGAAGTTGCTGCTGTAGGCGTTGACGCTGTCACAAAGAAAGGAATGACGATATTCCCTCGTGATAAGGATGGCAATGTTGTCCTTTGGGATTATCAGATAAGAGGATTTTTCAAGGCAGCGGCTCAGTCAATTCACAGGTCTAAAGATAAGGACCTTGGACCTAAGACTCTACAGATGAAAGCTTTCAAGAAAATCATCGATCAGAACATCTTTGTATTTGGTGACAAACTCGGAGGAAGACAGATCACTATTGATATTAACGGTGAAGTAGGTGAACTTCAGAGATCTCTGCGTGCTAATACACCACAAGGAGATATTGTATCCATAGCACATTCTGAGATGATAAACGAAGGTTCTACAGCGGAATTTACAATAAAGATGCTTGGTAACGACTACGAGGATGCTGTAAAAGAATGGCTTGACTATGGTGTTTACAACGGGTTTGGCCAGTGGAGAAACGCTTCTTATGGCAGATTTACCTGGGAGGAGATTTGATATTTTCAGCATAGGTTAGGCGAGGTGAAGTTTGGTTTTGTAAAGGTATGGCGGAGTAATGCATCGTGAAGCGTTGGTAGAGTAAAGTTTGGTTTAGTGAAGTAGTGTGAAGCGTTGGCAAAGTTTGGTTTAGTGAAATAACGTTAGGCATAGTCATGGTATGGTGAAGTAATGTAACGTTTAGTGTTGCTATGGTATGGTATGGTGAGGCGGTGCTGTCGGCGGTCTTGGTTTGAGACTTGTCGCAGTACCGCTTTTATTTTTATGTGTTCAGGGAGGACTAAAGTATGAAAGAACTTAAACAATGTCACTTTGACAGAAACAATTTCGCCAGCGTGTTTGATGAAATCTTTTCAAATCACTGTTTTGACCTTGAAGTAGCCTGCCAAGAACATCGGGAGACAGATAACTTTCTCTTGTATTACAAGGATGACGAGTTTTATATTATCCACTTTGACAGCGGTATAATCATAAACTGGTATAAGCATATCGGGCGTACAAACACATGTAACGATAAAGATTTTAGCCTTAATGACTTACGAGAAATGCTCATATTGCTGAAGGAGGATTTAGAATGGAAATAACACAGGAAATGATTGACGATGCCATTAAGAATTGTGTTTGGAGACAAAAGCTAGGTGATGTTTATATTTGCCGTGGAGAAATGGTATTGCAAGGCAACGTAGCACCATGCTCGAATGTGATTGAGGATGGAAAGTGCGACCCGTTTATAGAGTTATTTACAGGAAAGTGAGGGTAAGGAATGAGGTTAATCGATGCGGACGAATTAATGGAACACGTATGGAGGGATAAACTTGACAGTAGAGAATTGATAGCAAAAATGATTGATAATGCACCTACTGTTAAAGAGGTTAAGTCAGAAAGTGAGGAAATGGCTGTAATCAATAATAGATTAAAAGATTTATCTGAAAGAGTAGAGAACATAGAAAAGCAGATAAAGGAAGAAAAAGAAGAACAATTAAGGAGATTACAGGCGCAAATAGATTACGCAGAACTTCGTTGTTCTTTGTAAGGTAGAAAGTGAGAGCATATGAGAAGTGTATTCAAAAGAGCATTTTGTTTGCATGAATGGGTAAGAATGGACAGCACATCACTCGTCTTTACAACTACTGGAGCAAGATGTATGTGGGTATGTAAGAAGTGTGGTAAGAAAACACTTTATCCAAATTACTAAGTTATGGCTAGGAGTGGTAAAGGTAAGGTTAAGCTAAATACAGCACGGTTATGGCTATGAAAAGTGGAGTTTAGTTTAGTAAGTGTGAGGCCTAGTTACGTAAAGTAATGTACTGGTATTGTGAAGTAATGAGTTGTGACGGTAAGGTATAGTGATGATTGGCGAAGTAATGGTATTGTTAAGTATGGTCATGTTATGGCTATGAGCAGTAAAGTTTAGTTTCGTAAGGGTATAGTGAGGTATGGTGATGGATCGTAAGGTTACGTTAGGTGATGGTAATGCAGGGTGCTATTATGTTAGGCTGGGTAATGGCATTGCAAGGTAACGAGGAGTAACGTATTGATATTGTGATGGTTTAGTATAGTTTAGTACAGCTTGGTGTTGGTACAGTTATGTTGAGCGTTGTTATGGCATTGCGAAGTGATGAGAAGTAACGTAAAGTGTTGGCATAGTGATGTGTTGTGTTGTAATGGTTTAGTGGAGTATCGTGAAGCGTTGGCAAAGTTTAGTTATGTCATGGTAATGTAGGGAGGCGTAAAGTATGGTTGTGTAAAGGCATGGTGAGGTTTAGTATGGTGTTGGTAAGGTATTGTTGTGCGTTGTTATGGCATTGCGATGTAAAGTGAAGTAAAGTAATGTATAGTGTAGGTAAAGTGATGTTTAGTGTAGTGACGTGACGGTATAGTAACGTTAGGTATGGTATAGTTATGTAAAGGTTTAGTATAGTTATGGTTAGGAGAGGTGAAGTAACGTAAAGTGATGGTATAGTATGGTATAGTTTGATATAGTAATGGTATGGTTGTGTAAAGCGTAGTTCTGTAATGTAGTGGTAATGTAATGTAAAGTGACGTAAAGTAATATGATGTTTAGCGATGTGGTGGTAAGGTATTGCGAGGTGGTGGTAAGGTTATGTGACGGTATGGCAAAGTTTAGTGAGGTGTTGGTAAGGTAGAACGAGATTATGCATAGTTATGTGACGGTGAAGTGAAGTTTGGTGAAGCATGGTTATGTTATAAGCAGTTTGATATTTTTAGTTTGGAGGTTTTAGAAATGATAATGTCAGCAATTGGTATTAGTAACAAGTGTAGCGGAGAAAAGGCATCTTGTGAAGAGGAGCTGTTTAACTTGCTTTCGTTTGATTACTCTCATGAGGTGGACAGTAAATATGGGACTATGAGATTTGGAAATGGGGGAGAAAACAAATGAGATTTGGGATTTTACTTGGATCTGTAATTTTTATATCTGTCGCGTCATTCTATTCAGAAGGGTTCTTTAGAGCTATAGTAGCACTGTTCTTAGGTATGCTGGTTTTAGCAAAGATGGAAGAGATGATCTATGAGCTTGATGGATATGACGACGATAACGATGATGAAGAAGGTGACGACAGATGAAAAGAATTAGTTTGATATTCTTACTTGGAACTGTCCTGGTGCTTAACGGAGGATGTGCTAAGGTTCTCACAGATGGAGATACTGTTGTAACAAACGAAGCTACAGTAAATCCAGAAGATGTACGAGCTGTGCCAAATATTCTTGGGATGAGTGATAAAGATGCTCACAAAGCTATAGAGAACGCTGGTCTTACGTGGAAGGACACTAATATCGGTCATTCTGAGAACAAGCTTGTAAGACAGTATAATCCTAAAGGAAACGTCGAGAAAGGAACGCTCATCTATATAACCTATGATATTTCAGGGAAAGATGATGATGTTGTCGACATGTCTGACTTTGGCGTATCAGTCACCGAGAAAACTGACGGTGCTCTTACAAAGAAACCAGAAGGTCAAACAGGGCTTGGAAGTATCGCAGGAGTAAGTAATTTTATACCTGATCCAGCTTCGTCAAGAGATGACATGGTAAAATGCACTCATTCAGTATTCATAAGGCTTAAACCAGATAAGAATTCTCAGGTGCTTGGGACGTTTGTGCTTGGTCAGTATGGTTTACTCCTTGATACTGATGCGTCTGGATGGATTAACATACGAACCGCTGATGGTATTGAAGGCTGGGTTTGGAAAGACTATGTAAACTACTAAAGAGGGCTTATGGACAATTGGGATAACGATTTAGAAAGATTCGTATATTTAGTGCTCGATATCGTTATTGATATTCTGGTGCTTATGGCTCTTATACTTATTATACTAGTCGTTACATAAGGCTTATGATTTGGATTTGGATTTGGAGGGAGGCTCTTATGAAAGTTGAAGATGCTAATAAAATGAATACTCTAATTGGTGAAGTATTTGATATTTGCTTTTCATCTTACGTGGAGTGCGGAGTTGGACGGTGTAGAAATTGTCCATTTGAGAATGCTTCGAAGGATGTTTGTCAATGGTTTGTTATGATTAAACATAAGTCTTCGAGGCAGATTCTTCCAAGGACGGATATTTGTAGTTGTGATTTTGATGAGATCATGTCAAGGATTCATGTGGCACTGGTCTCATCTGGTCTTGACGGTTACAGAGGTATTGACGGCAGACTTATTATGGATATTTTGGATGAAGCTGTCAGAGGCGAAGAAAAGGAAAAAGAAAAGTAAACAGAAATATTAGAAAGGACATCTTAGTTTTGCTTAGTAGTGTTAATGATTCAAATAAGATCGAACTTATATTATCAGAGGAGGAGATGACAAAGGCACTTGCTACTTATTTTCACGTTGATTTTAATGACGTAAGAGTTAGTATCGCTGACGGTGGCGTTTCTGTTAGTATCCCAAGAAAGGCGTTTGATATTTACAGACTTGACGTGTGAGGAGGAGTAATTATGGCTAAGCTTTTAAGAATTGGTGATAATAGCTTTGTAAAGGGTATTGATGTTTGCTATATATGTAACAGGAAAAGGTGTAAGAAATGTTCGTCTGCTCGGGGTGAAGTTTATGGATGTTTAGGAGCACGTTGCACACACACATTTGATCCAAAGTATGCTATATCCACATCTGGTCTTTTTGAGTACCGAAATTGTAATGATGGGGGAAATGGTATATTATGGCAGTATGAAGTTGGGAAGTAAGGAGTTTTTATGAATTTATTTATCTTTTGTTATACTCTCATGGGAGCTGTTACAATTTACAATAAAGGTGTAATGATACCATGGAATGAACTTTCAAAAAAGAGTCTAGTGTATAAATCTGGATATTTTGTTGGACTTGTGTTAGGGATTTTGCTATTTCCGGCTTGGGTCGTAACCGGTTACATAGTTGATTGGTTATTAAAGAAATAAGAAGTAAGAAGTAAGAAGTTAGTATTGAGTATTGAGTATTGAGTATTGAGTATTGAGTATTGATATTCGTGAAAAAAGCGTCTTTCTTTATAGAAACTTAGAAAGGAGGACGATTGCATGACAGAACATGAAGCAGAGTATTATGCAGACAAGATCTTAGAGAAAACGGAATCTTTCGGTAGGAGGATAAATTCAGAATACCTAAAGACGTTAAGAATAAGAGTTAAATCTAAGAAAAGCTTAAAGAACTTTTATGCAAAAAGATTCGTCAACAATTTAATCGATAAGTGGCTGGATTAAAACCCCGGCCCTTATTTTTTTTAACAGTAGTGTAGTGCAGTTTTATATTTTGTTTAGTTTAGAAAGGATTAGTATCATGAGAAGAAAGGAAATACTGTTGTCGGATGTAAGGCCTAGAAATGGACTTTATGGGATTAGGTTTTATGGATGGAAGAGTAAGGACGGTTCTAGCCGCATCAAAAGGATCGAAAGTTATGAATTGGAGGATGATGCGAATGAAGATCAAAAAGAAAAAGAAGACAAGATCAGAAGTTAACAAGCAGTTATCGCAAATCGAGATCGACTACTTGGAAAATGACATAAATGCAGTTAACGAGGCAAAGAAAGCGGTTGTCGACATGGGCAAGTGGAAGGAAGACTACAAAGTTTCTGAGGAGACTTTTGCAAATGCTAACAAACCTAAGTCGATTTTCGAGACTATCAGCGAGACTATGACAAAGCTATCTGATAATTTGTCGACAATGTGTAATGGTGGGGCTCTAGAACGGCTCTCAGAGGCTCTAGAAGGCTCTAGAAGGCCGTCTAACGAGTTTTTCGATAAGATGTCCGAGAAATTAGAAGAAGGGCTCCTAGAGGATAATAGAGCGGATATAGGAGGTGCAGATAATGAAGAAAGAAACGATTAACGGACTAGCAAAAGAACTTCAGAATACAAAGAAGCTCGTAAGTAAACTGAGAAAGACAGATCCGTATGATGATCCTGACGAAGATGTTATCGAACAAATTCTCGTGAACCAGGAACTAATCATGCAGTGTCTTATCGAAGGAGTTCATCTTACTTGACGTGTTGATATTTGATTTGTCGGAAGTTGTATAAGAAGGTTAGAAGAATAGAAGGATGGTAAGTATGAGAAATGACAGCAGAGTAATTGGGCCTTGGGAGAAGATGTTTGACGAGTGGTCCGAGAAGTATAAGCATAAGTACATGTTTACACCTATCGAGGAAGTCCTTTTCAGAGATGAAGTAAGAGCTACTTGTGTTCACAGAATAAGGGTGTGTAACAACAGGCTCGCTATCGGGTGTAAGGATAATAACAACAAATCGGTTATAGGTAGTGATATTCTAAGGATTGAGGATAAGAATGACTATTTAAAAGGTAAGATTATGGCTTATCAGGAGATTATAGATGTTGTTGACGCTTATGAGAAAAGAGCATCCAAAGAGTTTGCATGGTAAAGGAGGTTTGTATGGAAGTAAAAGATATGATTTTCAGGCATTTTGGGAGCCAAAAGTTTAACAAGGAGCTGTTTATACCTGTCGGAGGTGTAAGAGAAGAGTGTGCTATGGATTTTAAGCCATCTTACGGCGGTTTGTGGGGATCTCCTATCGGTGATGAGTTCTGTACATGGGAAGAATCATCTCTTAACATGTACAAAGACCCATCTAAGAGCGGTTTTTTCGATTTCAAACTCTCGGATGATGCTAAAGTGTGCCATATTTCTAGTCTTTTGGACGTAAAGAAGGAGCTTTCTAAGTACAGGATCACAGAAAATAACTGCAAAGACTATTATGATACGTTTGACTCGCTCGGTTTTAAGACCTATATTGATATTCTCAAGGTGTTAAAGGCTTTCGATGCTATAGTTTTTACGCCGAATGAAGAAGATAAGCTCTTTTTATACGGGAGAGGTGAGCATGAAATACTAAAAGACGAGTTTTTAAACGGTTGTTTTGGCCTTTTTCGCTACTGGTTGTGCGATGCAGTGCTTGCCAGTAACAGTGAAGTTGTAATTCCGGTGTGATTTGAGGAGTTATTATTTGATATTTGAGTTGGTTGTGGCGGGTTTGGACGGTTTTAGGGTTGGTTGTGGCGGGTAATTTTATAGAATAGGAGGTATAAAATGGTAAATGACAGGGTTTGCACTATTGACGGAGTGGAAATTGACGTTGATGCAGAGATAAAAGACACTTCTCTCTTCTTAAAAAGCTGGCAATTATATGGAAAAGATCATTTAGATAACGGAAAGATACTTGTCGGGTCTGTCGGTGCTGGAAAATCTCGTACTGCTATCGCTTGGTGGTATGAACTTAACGGAGGAGTGGTGGGAAAGAAGGGTATAATGAAGGAAATGGACCCTTCAATTAAGAATTTGTACATTATCACGACTGCTGACAAGAGAAATCAGATGGATTGGGAATATGAGCTCATGCCGTTTGGGATTTGGTCTCCTGATCTTGGTTCTCTGTCGCCAAAAAAGAAGTCTGTGTTAAAAAGGCGTATTGATATTGCCGAAAACTTGCCATTTTCAGAACAAATTGTGGTAGATTCTTGGAATAATATACAAAAATATGCTAAAATTCGTAACCAAGTCTTCATTTTCGACGAAGATCACTTGACAGGGAAGGGCGCTTGGGTAAAATCGTTCTATGAAATTGCCAAAAATAACATCTGGGTGGTACTTACAGCGACTCCAGGTGATAGTTGGATGGATTATTACCCAGTTTTCAAGGCGAACGGGTTCTTTAAGACTAAAAGAGAGTTTGAAGATAGTCATGTCGTGTATAATCCGCATGTAAAATGGCCTGCAGTTATCAGATATACTGGGGTCGGCACACTTGAAATGTACAGACGGAAGATAATAGTGCAGATTCCTTATGAGCATAAGATTGATATTCACGAGGTTAATGTCATTTGTAAGTATGATCTGGACATGTATCGTAATGTTTCGCGCTATTATATGAATCCATGGTCCGATGACCCTATCGAAAATGCGTCGGGGATGTGCTATGTACTTAGAAGAGTCAGTAACGAAAATATATCAAGGCTTGAAGCGCTAAGTGACATACTAAAAATGCATCCAAAAGTCATAATTTTCTACAATTTCGATTATGAACTTGCGATGCTTCGTAAATTCCTTGACGAAAAATCGATAATTTATGCTGAAAAGAACGGACATAAGCATGAAAGTGTGCCTGATACTGCAAGTAAATGGGTATATCTTGTTAATTACGGGTCTGGAGCAGAGGCTTGGAACTGTATTACAACTAATGTCATAGTGTTTTTCTCGCAGACTTATTCTTATAAGACTCTCGTGCAAGCAAAAGGCAGAGTTAACAGGATGAATACACCATTTCTCGAACTATATTATTACCATTTAAGATGCTCATCGCCTATTGACAGAGCAATTTACATGTGTCTTAAGGGTAAAAAGGACTTTAATGAGTCGAAATTTTTCGGGAATCGGCGTGGTATGTATTGATATTCATGTGTGAAAGGAGTGTAAATAAAGTATGAAAGATTTATTTGAGTTTGATGGTAGGTCTGTAGTTCCTCTTACTGGGATTGGTTTTAGTTGGTATGTTTATTCACCAAAAAATGACGAGGTTTGGAAACTTGTCAGCAATAATAGGAACCTTTATGCGCAAAAAGTTAGCGTGTTTTCTAATTCTCAGTGCAATAAAGTATGCATCAAGGATGATAACGGTAAATGGAGAAATATAACTATGCATGCTATAAGAAGGGAATGTGAGTCATTTTTGCAGTAGTGAAAAGGATAAAAAAATGGTCTAAAACAGTAGTGAAAAGGATAAAAAAATGACCTAAACAGTAGTGGAAAAATGACGTTTTACGGTAGTGAAAAGGATAGAAATTGGTATAAACAGTAGTGAAAAGGATAAAAAATGACCTAAACAGTAGTGGAAAAATGACGTTTTACGGTAGTGAAAAGGATAGAAATTGGTCTAAAACAGTAGTGAAAAGGATAAAAAATGACCTAAACAGTAGTGGAAAAATGACGTTTTACGGTAGTGAAAAGGATAGAAATTGGTATAAACAGTAGTGAAAAAATGCGTTTTCACTACTGAAAATGACGTTTTACATTAGTGAAAAATGCGTTTTCACTAATGTAAAAAAATGATAAAAATTAGTCTACAGTAGTGAAAAAACGGCAAAAATGGCAAAAAGTGGCATTTTACTGTAGTGAAAAAGATAAATGCCGACTAGAAAAACGACTTTTCACTACTGGTATTTTTTCGTTTTTCACTACCGTAAATTTTTACTTGGAAAACCCCCGCAAACCCAGTATTTATGCGGGTTTCAGCGATTTTTGTATTTTGTCGTGGAGTGCTTATTGATATTCGACCACAGTAGTGAAAAGGTGATCAGATTTATTTTTTTACTTATCTACGCGTGTAAAAATATATATATTTTTATAAAAGGTTTAAAATTTTTTTATCCTTTTCACTACCGTAGTTTCACTAACGGTTTTCTCGACAAGTATTTTTGGCACGTTAGGTCTATTTTTGTTAGTCGTTATTAATTCCAGTCATGTTATGTAACAAGATGTAAGAAAGGAGGTGAAGTTATTATGAGAGATAACATGACAATTGAAGATGTGGACCCTGAGCTTACTATGGAGTCAATTTGTCTTATAGGCATTGATTGCTATGAAAAGTCGAAAGAAGAAAAATTTAGCTATCAAGACAGACTAAAGTATTACATGGCTGCTATGAAAGCAAAAGAGTTCCTCGAAAGTATGGTGTCACTTAGTAAATAACACAACTTGTAAAAGCACAGAGAAGGACAGTTACAAAAAGCTCTCCTTCTCTTTTTGTCTTATTGATATTCATGCGGTAATTAAAATTCGTTATTAATTCCAGTCATGTTATGCAACAATATGCAACAGATGTAATAAAGGAGGTAAAGTTATGAACAACATAAGTAGCATAGCATTCGACGGAGTGGATGACCCTGAGTTTATTATAAATACCATGGGGCTTATAGGTTATAATTGTGCTGAAAAGTCAAACGACAAAACAATTAGCAATCGAGACAGCCTAAAATATTTCAAGGTCACTGTGAAAGTAAGCGAACTTATCGAAGCTATACTAGCACTTGATGATGAATACCCCAACTAACTAAAAATAACTGAATATTGTGAACGAGAAGGACAGTTACAAAAAGCTATCCTTCTCTCTTTTGCTTATTGATATTCGTTGCAGCGATTAAAACTCGTTAATAATTCCTGCCATGCTATGAAACAATATACAACATATACCAAGGAGGTAATAGTTATGAGAGATACAGATCGTATATTCAGACATTTGGATAATGATGATCTTGATCGCACTATGTTGGGCATTTGTGGTATAAAGGTTAGTTGCGAAGAAAAGTTGAAAGACGAAACACTTAGCAATCTAGACAGATATAACTATCTAAGGATCACAGAGAAAGCAGACGAGTTTATCCAAAGTTTAATAGCAATCGGCTTATGACTAACTAAAAATAACTGAATATTGTGAACGAGAAGGACAGTTACAAAAAGCTATCCTTCTCTCTTTTGCTTATTGATATTCGTTGCAGACTCTTAACATGTTATGCAACAAGATGGAAGAAAGGAGGTTAAGTTATGAAAGACATAGATAACATGACAATTGAAGATGTGGACCCTGAGCTTATTGTAAAGTACATTTTACTTATAGGTCTTGATTGCATTGAAAAGTCGAACGACGAAAACGCTAGCGAACAAGATAGAGTAAAATATCTGACGATCGCTATGAAAGCACAAGAGTTTCTAGGAAGTATAATGTCACTTAAACATGATAACTAACTAAAACAACCATCGTGAACCACCGAGAAGGATTGCGTTATAAAAAGCTCTCCTTCTCTTTTTGTCTCTTTTGTATTAAAATAAAATTCGCGAAAAATTCCTGCCCTGTTATGTAGGGAGATAGTGTCTTTATCAAAGCAGTTACACTTAACTGAGATGATATAAAACATATCTCCTTTAGCTTTTTGTTTATTGATATTCAAGCGATAATTAAAGTTGGGGGGTTTAAGTATGCTTGAGAGCAAATACCAGGCAACGCTTAAGGAAAAACTTAAAAAGATATTTCCAGGATGCGTTGTCTTAAAAAATGATGGGAGTAATGTACCACAGGGTTTTCCGGATCTTACAGTTATCTACTACGACAGATGGGCTATGCTAGAATGCAAAGCTTCTGAGAAATCTTCGCACAGACCACAGCAAGATTACTATGTGCAAAAATTTAGACAGATGGGTTATGCGTCGTTTATCTATCCAGAAAATGAGGAGGAGGTACTAAATGAGCTTAAAAGCGTATTCCAACATGACTATGAGAATTCATGATTGGAAAGAGTTAAAGGGGAAACATGCATTTGCTTCTCCATCACAGCATTCATGGCTTGGACTGTTTGCCAAATTTAGAAAAGGCGATTTTAGCAAAGATGACCTTAAACGTGCTATCCAGGATCGATACGCTTCTGCAAGAGCCAAAGAGATAGGCACGGAACTTCACGCACTTGCTGAGAGATCTATTGCTAGACGTATTGAAGTCCCAAAGTCAAGGGATGCTATTCGTTACATGTTAAAGATGGAGCTCGGACCTGAGAAAGTCTTTTTCATCGATAACGAAACTATTGACACATTCAGAGCTTATGTGAATGATTCAATACACTTTAGTATGATATCTGAGGTGCCGCTCAAATCATCAGAGTATGCGTTCGGAACATCTGACGCTATTTACTTTGACGATAAGACATTAAAGATATTTGATTTAAAGACCGGTAAATCACCAGTTCCATGGGATCAGTTGTATATCTATGCTGCATTTTACTGCATTGACTATTCAGTTGATCCAAGTGATATTGATATTGAGCTAAGAATTTACCAGTACGGTAAGTTTGTTACAGAAAAGCCTGATCCAAAAATTATAAGGCAAATCATGGAGGATACAAAGTTCTTAACCGAAGTCATCGACGACATCAAACCCGAAAGGAGATAATCATATGCCGATAGAAACTATTATGTCAAAGTTAGACAATGGTGACTATCTTGCACACTACGGAAAAGGTCACCTCGATGGAGGGCATTCTGGAAGATATCCTTGGGGATCAGGAGAAGAACAGTTTCAGCATCCTAAGGCTTTCTCTGACTATGTTAAAAAAGCACACAGCGAGAAGTTCACATGCGAAGATGAAGACGGCAATGTTTTAACAGGTTATGCTGCTATTGCCTATTCTATGGGTTTTAGAGATCCACACAGTGGCAACAAAGCGATAGGTCCTAGACTTGAAGCTGAACTTACTATCGCCAAAGAAGAGATCAAATATGAGCCCGTAGCACTTGACAAAAAGTTAATCCAAAGATACGAAGATGCTAAAGCTTCTGGAAATCCAGATGATCCTGATCTTAAACTAGGCAATCGTATGGAAAGAGCAAGGATCATTTCTGAGCAACTTGGTCGAGAGATATCCGAGTCTACACTCAGAACTAGCTATGAGAAAAACATGGATTACTTTCTCGAAAGACAGTCCAGAGTTAAGGCAGATGAACTTAAAAAGCTTATCGACGAAGGCACTGGATTTCTAGATGTATCAAAAGATGGTGCCGTCAGAATGGGCTGGAGACCGGCTGACTTTAACGCTGCCATAGAAAGACTTAGAGTTGAGGATGGATACGAACTTTATCCCGTAAAGATAAAACAGAACACCACAAAAAATTACACTGATTTGTCAATTCTTTGTAAACCTGGTACTACATATGCCGAAGCTCAGAAAGCTAAATCCGAGATGTATGATACTGGTGATAAAGACGATAATGGCAATCCTATTATGCGTCCTAAGGTCATGCTTCCAATATCACGAAACGTTGACTATGAGCAGTTCGGCGATCAGAATTATCAGGTTGCTAAGAAGAACCAGAGACCAGTCGGCATAGATGCTTCGAGAATTTGTGTCAATTATGGACCAGATGATCCTAACGATAAAATGGGTCCACATGGATATAACGGTGCACAAAAAGATGGACTCATAGAGATTCGTAGACCAACTAGTTCTAAAGACAATTTGGACATAAGAATAAACGATGTTCAAAATGGTGAGAAATTATATAATCTTGATGCCAGGTTGAAAGAAGGTGTCCTTGCTCAGGTTCGTATCATGGTAAATGGTGAAGATGGAAAACCTTCTGTCGCGTATCTTAAAGGTGTTGCCATTTATTCTGACGATGTCCCAAAAGGTTACGACATTATGTACAACACACATCATACGAAAGCTGAGTGTGCTAAAGACTCTAGCAAAAAGTTTGGTTATGAAGATCCAAAATTCGGAGCTTTTAAGAAAGCTGAGAATGACCCTGATCATCCGTTTAAAGGAACTATAAAAGAAAATGGCCAGTATGAATATATAGACCCAAAAGACGGTAGCAAAAAGTTAGGCGCCGTAAATTTTTTGAAGAGTGATGTCGACTGGGATAATCAGAACAACCGAGAGATAGCTACTCAGTATGTTATAAAGCAATCAGAACCTGTGATATCTAAACAGCTTGAGAAAACATACCAGAGAAAGCTTGATGAGCTTAAGGAAATAAGAACCCTGACTGATCCTGCTATAAGACAGACATTCCTTAACAAGTTTGCAGAAGGGTGTGATAAGTCTGCAAGAAATTTAAAACTTGCAGCATTTAACGATCAGAAATGGTTTGTATCAGTACCTGTGCCATCGCTTAAGGATAATGAATGTTATTGTCCGCATTACGAACCTGGCACAAAGTTACTTCTGGTAAGATTCCCTTATGGTCATATATCAGAGTCTCCTGTGGTTACTGTCACTGACAAAAATCCAGCTGCCAAAAAGTTAATTGGAAAATCGGAGGCCGCTATAGGAGTCAACCAGTATAACATGGATCGAGCTTCTGGTGGAGATTTCGATGGTGACACATTTACAGCCATCCCTTTAAACAAGAATGCTGGGCTGTCGTTTACTAGCAAAAAGTTAAAAGAGATGGAAGGATTCACCACCGAACAATATAAGATTGCAGATGATGGTCTTTATAAAAAAGGTGAATGGAAGTCACTAAACAAGGGTCAGCAGACTCAGACAGCTATGGGAATGGCTGCCAATCTGTTAAACGATATGACAGTTCTTGGTTGTAATGACACGTCAGAATATGCTAGAGCTATGAAATATTCCATGGTTGTTATAGACTCGGCTAAACATAACTTGGCATATAAGGCAGCATACAATGATCTTGGTATACAGGAACTGGAACGTAAATACCAAGTACATTCGAAAATAAACATGTTGGATGCTACTAAGAACGGAGATCTGTCATACAGAGGTGCTGCAACCCTTGTATCGAGAGCTAAGAATGAAATTGATATTCCTAAAAGGTCTGGTGGTCCGGATGTTAAAAAATTAAAAGAAACTGGTGAACTTGTTTACAACAAGGATGTGCGAACCAAGTATAACTATCTTATGGACAAGGGTCAGGTAGACGCTGCTATAAAAGCCAGATACGATATTAAACGAGAGAAGGTTATAGATCATTATGAACCTCTTAGGGACGATAAGGGTAACATCGTATATGGCAAGAATGGCAAACCAAAGAGAGGCGAACCGGTATACAAGACGTACATAGACAAAAACGGTAACGAGAGAATTCTATGGGAGAATAAAATTAACAAGAAAACCGGTCAACCTGTCCTTGTAGAAAAGACTCAGAAGATAGCTCAGATGGACGTTGTTAAAGATGCTAGGGAGCTTATGTCAGCTAAGAAGTCCCCAAAAGAAGAGCTCTATGCTGACTATTGCAATCGAGTAAAAGCTTTAGCAAATGAAGCTAGGAAAGAAGCAGCCAACACGTCTATGGCTAAGGTAGACCCTGTAGCTAAAGCTGAGTATGCTGCAGAAATCGAATCACTCAAACGAAAACAAGCTGGAGTTGTATTTTCAAAAGGTCTTGAGAGACAGGCCCAGATGTATACCACCGCCTGCATCAACAGGGATATGGACCATGACAATGAATTCGCCAACGATAAAGAAAGAGTTTCCAAGCGAAAGACGATTTACATGGAAGAAAATAGAGCTGAACTTGGCGCTCTTGGAAAGAAGTATCGAATCAAACTCACAGACCGTGAATGGGAAGCGATTACAAAACATGCTGTAACGGCAAGCTTTGTAAAAGATGTGTTATCGAAGGTAGACCAGGACGAAATCTATGCCAGGGCCCTTCCCAAGAAAGCTGTTAATATAAGTCCTGCGCAAATCGCACTAATCAAAGCCTATCGTGCTGAAAAAGATTCTGGTGGAAATCCCAAGTATTCGTACGAAGACATAGCGAATTTAATTGGCGATATTTCACCAAGCGCTGTTGGAAGAGTTCTTTTGGAAAACAAATAGTATTATGGAATGATAAGTAGTTTATTTAGACATTCCATACACGACAACTTAGCAAAAGGAGGTTCTCATGCTTGCTATAGCATTAAGCACTGAAGATAATCCTTGGAATCCTATAGACAATTTCTACCAGTGGTATATATACGATATGCTTCATGGTTACAATACTTGTGAATTGTTAGCAAGATTTTCAAGGCTTTCAAACGATAACTCATTTTGTTCTGCAGAAGAAGAACGTTATACAGCCCATGCGTTAAATGACATTTGTAAAGATTTGGTTTGTCCTTTGTTTAATTATGGCAAACCGAATAATTACATAATTGTTTCTCAAGAAATTCCAGATCAGAACGACTCTGATTAATCAGCATCAGTCAACCAATGTGCTAATCATTTATTCAGTGTTTAATCTTAAAAAGATTATTATGTTTAATGATCATGCAGGTTATTTGTTAATGCTGATTTACAATTAGTTTTCGAATTAGTTACCTCACTAGCACCTTGACTTGGTAGATATAACAGGACATTTAATCTTGGTATACTACCATCAGTCTTGGTGCTTATTTGTTTTGAGTTATGATTTACTGTGAAACTAATTATCTTTGAACATTAAAAAGCAAATCATTTTCAAATAGTTTGTAATGGCACCATATGTTTAGGCAAACAATAAAAAATTTGTTAATGATTTTTTATGTTGCTTTGCTTTTTAAAATTTTTAGAAATTTTTAATATTTAAAAGCGCTTTTCAATTGTTTTACTATTTTTGAAAGTGCTTTTAAAATTTAGGCATTTCCAGTGCTCTATTCCTTCCAGTCATTATACCCCCATCTGGAGGCTGGCTGGAAGGACTAGGGAGGGGGGTCGCGAGTTCGTAGGGGGGTCTGTAT
>Ga0326514_10000436_pt1 | contig 28557 bp, 45 predicted proteins | sample 3_2548_0518_D_FD_203653 | JGI IMG/M metagenome (GOLD analysis project Ga0326514, IMG submission 203653) | Bovine rumen microbial communities from UC Davis, California, United States - 3_2548_0518 | ecosystem: Host-associated > Mammals > Digestive system > Stomach > Rumen | place: USA... | reverse complement strand
CTGTGGTCACCTACCCCTATGAGGCATCAAGGGAGGGTATCCACCGCAGTGATTTTGCCATTTTCGTCTATCGTGTACCGCTTGCCAGCATGAATCTCTGCATGGCACTGTCTGCAGACCAGCATCAGATTGTCATATGACAGACTGATGGCTGGATCATTGATGTTCTCGCTGGTCAATGGTGTGATGTGGTGAACAATTTCTCCTCGCTTGATGATTCCACGCTTTAGGCATCTCTCACAAAGATGAGCCTTTGATGCCGCATATGATCTGCGGATGTTCTGCCATGCCACCGAGGAGTAAAAAGGCAGTGCCTGTTGGTCTCTGTAATGTTCTGAGTGTTTCATGATCTGCTCCTGAGTCTCCGCCGAGAGGCTGTCTCGATTTCACCAGCCTTAACATAGGTGATATGAGTGAAGGAGACCGAGAAATGGACAAAACTCGGTTTGCGTTTGGTAATGGTCTGAATCATGAAAAAGCAACCGCTCTGTCAGATCCTCTCTGACAAGTGTAATATAACACAAACACAAACTGCTCATTTCTGCTCATTTCTGCTCATTTCTGTGCAACTTTTCAGATTTTGATGATATTTTTAGGCAATCGGATGTGCTGCAGAGCCATGCTGTGCCATCTCCTGACTGTTGATTCATCCGCAGTCATCTCATCAGCTATCTGATACCATGTCATATTATGGATATATCTATACCGCAGCACCATCCTCTCATCTCTGTTGGTGACAGTGTCAATGGTGTTGCGGATCTGTTCCTTGAGCAATGCCATCTTGTCCAGCTCTGCTCCAATCTTATCCTCCAGCTCTGTGATCTTCAGAATGGATCTGACAAAGCCAGCCTCTGTGGATCTTGTCGGATTCGGCTCTGATCCGAGAGCTGGAGAGGACAGACTGACTGACAGTGATCTGAGCCTTGTCAGCTCCTCCAGATCACTGCCAATCATGTTGTCCAGTCTGTACCACTGCCGCAGATATTCCTTTGGTGTCATGTGATTTCCTCTTTTATCTTTCTGATCAGCATCTGAGGATCAAGATCAGTCAAGATGCCGAACCATTGTGATTTGAAAAATGCCTCGCACTCAGTGATGACCGCTCTGGCATTGGCTCTGCCTTGGAATGTTTTGCATCTCCTCAGCTTGATCAATGCTGCCTTGTAGTCAATGACCGCTTTCATGATGATGGCATTTGCCAAATTCTCAATAGCCTCTTTCTTTGTGACTCTGGTCATAGTGGTCTCTCCAGCTCTGTTATAGTGACCTCTGCTCTTGCCTTGTCAGAGTATAACTTGCGGCAGGAGATGCAGACAATCTGGCTGTCATCCACATAGGCAATCCCATTGAGTGCATCACAGATGGACTTGATGATGTTATCTGCATCAGGCTTCTTGACTGGTCTGATCTGTCCTTCCAGCATCATCTCCCTGACTCGCTTGGATGTTGACTTTGCTGGCTCAAAATAAGCATCAATCTTGACTGCCAGTGGAGTGTCAAGGATCTTGTGATGCGGATACTTGGTCAGAAAGTAAGCCTTGACCTCTGTCTCATAGACATGAGTGTTTCTTGGTGTGTATGCAGTGCCAGTGTGTCTGTTAAATCTTGGTCTGCCTTTTGGCTGTGGTGTGCCATAAATGGTGAAAGTGTATGTCATTCCTGCTCCTCCATTCTCGCTCCGCAATACGGACAGTAGTGGCTTTTCAAGGTTGTAAAATAATCGCATTCTGAACACAAATAAGCCAATCCGGGATAATCCTTGTGCTCAATCCACCTCCCTGTGCGCTGTGCGGGTGGCACTTCTTCCAACGCTCCGATGATACACGCCTTGTCGTATGTGTCGCTAAATCCGTTGTAACAGTCCTGCAAATTCTCAATTGCTTTGATTGCCGCCTGTCTGTCGATTAAGTCAGCCATTGTCATCATCCTCCAGTATGATCTCCGCAATCTGCTCTGGTGTATCCTTGCGCTCCAGCAGATCACCAAGGAACACATCCTCATCCGCTCCAAGGCTGTTTGCGTACTGCTGCAGCTCATGGATATTGCCATTCATGATCAGATCATCCACATGATCCCACCGCTCTGCCGTCTTGGTCAGGATCTCCTTTGCATTGTCTCTGGTCAGCAATCCCATCTCACCAAGCACATCTCTCCAGATGGACTGATACAGACTCAGGATCTTTCTGACATCCTCTCGGATCATCGGCAGCTCCGAGTCTCGGAAATCCTTGATGCCCTTGGCGAGCAGCTCCAAAGCGGCAGTCTTGACCATCTTGTCAAGATATGTCTGAGTGACTGTGTATGTCTTTTCTTTCTTGCGTATCTTGCCGAGCTGTCCAGCCTTGGTCTTGCATATGGAGCAGACCATTGTTCCCTCTGGTATCGGTCTGCCGCAGCAGACACAGGTGTTGTCATTGTTGATCATGACTCCAGCTCCTTTTTCATCTCATAGTATCTTTTCTTTGTGTCCTTGCGCCTGATGCTCTCTCCATCCACCTTGAGCGGATGGCACATCTGCAAGATCCTGTCATATATGCGGCTCTGCTGTGCTGTCTGCGGATCTTTTAGATCCTGCAGAGTCAAATTAGTAGTGATAACCACTGGCTTGCCTGACTCATATCTGGAATCAATGACCGAGAACACCAGCTCCTGCATATACTCTGATGACCTCTCCGCACCCAGATCATCCAAGACCAAGAGTGCTGGATCATTCAGACTGTCAATGTATATCTGCCGATCCGCTCTTGTGCCAGCAGAGGAATGCCTGTCTATCCTCGGAAATGTAGTAAACAGGCACTCATGACCGCCATCAATGAGAGCATTGCAGAGAGCAGCCGCCATGAATGATTTTCCAGTGCCATTCTGACCATAGAGCAGCAGTCCCTTTTGGTCTCTGTAGAAATCAGAGAACCTGTTGACATATCTCTGCAGCACCTTTGCCTCCTCTGGATGCTCCAGATAGACATCAGAGATCCTTGCCTGTGAGAGTCTGTGATAATCACCATCAAAGCATTTGCGCCTTGCATCAGCCAGCTCCTGCAGATGCCTCTGCTCTCGGATCTGCCTCTCCTGCTCTCGCTGGCAGTCACACATGATCGGCAGATGCCTCTCCTGACCGAGGACCTCTCTGATGATCTCCATAGGCTTGCCGCAGACTGGACAATGTTTGACACCATCCTTGATGATGCAGTCTTGTGGCTGATTGGACTCGGCTGTGCGGATGATAGTGTTTAATTCTGCTGTGAATGCATCCATGTCCTCACTCCTCTCAGAACGGAAGATCTCCGCTCACATAAGCCTGATGTGTCTCATTCAGATACCCCTCAAACTTTGTGCCAAACAGTGTCTCTGGTCTCAGGTACTGGCTCATCTTTGGATCATTCGCCCAGCTCCTCACCTTGTTGTCAATGACCTTTAGGAAATCAGACTCTGTGAATCCATCTCTGATCCTCGCTCTGATGAGTGATCTGGTCTTGTCAGTGACTCTGTAGTGCTTGCCTGTCTTGCCATTCAGATTGTCGATAATGTATTGATAATTGATCTTATCTGCCGCAGATTGTTGAGATGGTCTGACGGAGTCAGACAATGTCTTTATATCATTAGCATTAGCATTATCATTATCATTATCAGTATCAGTATCATTAGCATTTACATTATCATTATCAGTAACATTATCATTATCATTAGGTTTTGAGTTTTGAAACCACTGGTTTTCATTTTCAAAACCACTGGTTTTTTCATCGAAAACCACTGGTTTTCTTGGTCTGCCTCCCTTGTGTCCATCCACATATCTCTTGTTGTTGGCATCAATATTGGCTTTGCAGACCTGAAAGATTGCCTTGACTGCCCATGGCTCTGATTCGTCTGGCAGATCTCCAGTCAGAGCATATGAGATGATGACCTCATATGCCCTGAGCTGGTATTCTCTCGGCATCTCAGAGATGGCATCAGCAAAGCTCTTATAAAATACAAAGCTGTCTCTGATCATCCTGTGTTGTCTCCAATCCATAAATGTTGGCAGTAACCTTTTTGCCCATCAGGAGAGCAATAAGATCATCCTTGTCCATGCTCTGATACTGCTCAACCTCCAACCGATCCAGAACCTCTGTAACACACATCTCAACAAACTTTGTGCGGTTCTGATTTGTGGTCTGACAATATCTGAATACTCTCTCTGCCACAGCAGGACTGAGTCTTGGAGAAAACTCCTTATTTTTTGCAATCGTCTTTCTGAATCCTGTCTCTTTTCGTGTTGCCATTTGTGTTGTCTCCTTTCGCTTGATTGATATTGTTTAGAATGGCAGATCCTTGTCACCGCTGATGGCTGTCTCAACTGGCATGAAATCATCCTGCGGCACAGATGAGTATGTCTGCGGAGTGCTGACCGCAGTCTCCGCCAAGATCTTTGGCTTTGGGATGCTGAAATCTCCGCTCTTGATCCGACCAACCGAGCAGAAAAATGCAGGCTTGGCAGAGATGTGCTTTTTCCCATCTGTGCCAATGTACTCCTCATCTCTGTACAGAATGCCAACAAACTGGCCTCTCAATGTCCGCTCATCATCTCGCCACTTATATGATGGATTTGATTCCTCAACTGCTGTGATAAAGCCCTTGAGCCTCTGCAGCCTCCAGTCATCCGCTGGCGCATTCGGATCTGTCGGCAGTGTCAGTCTGTATGTGCCAGCGTTAGGCCATGTTCCGGGATTCTGCACCTTTGAGGCAAAGATGCCTCTGTACTCGCCATCCGCAATGTCAAGCCTGACCTCCAGCATCGGAGAGCCATTCCTGCTCTCTGTGTAGACAGCCATCTGGATCTGTGCGATATATCCGCCAGCAGGCAGAGACCTCTGTCCCTGTCCAGCCGCCTGTGCGCTGTTGAAATTGTTGTAGTGAATCATGCTTTGTCCTCCGTGTTGTAGTATTCAATAATGCGATCAGAGACCGCCTTGAGATCATTCGGAATCAGCTCCTCATCAAACATGCCCTCTGGTGTCTTTGTGATGTCAGAGCCATCTGTGCGAGTTAAAAAGAAATGCTCCTTGTCCTTGGTGACACACCGCAGGACTATTGTTGCCAATCCCTCAATGCAGACTTTCTGATCCAGCAGCTTGCCAATGGTGCGGAGCTTGGTGTCACCATAGTCATTGGTGTCCTCATGCATCATCACAAAGACCAGCACATCATCTGGCAGTGTGAACTTGATGTAATTCAGCAGATTGAAAAACTCATCCGCAATCTCATTGTAAAGATCAAACTGGCTTGCACCAGCTTTCGGCTGGCTGTGTTTTGCCATGAATCTATTGGTCATGATGTATGTGGCATCATCAATGACCGCAATCTTTGTCGGCATCTTGGAGAGACCTTTCTTGATCATCTCCACATCCGAGCTTTTGAACTCATATTTGAATGCCTTTCTGAATGGGACTCTCTTGCCAGTGACATTGACATAAAAGATCTCATCCTGTCCGAAATTGAGCAGTGATCTGGTCTTGCCTGATCCGCTCTTGCCGTAAATCAACACAAATTCTGCCATTTTGTTCTCCTTTGAATAGTTATAAATTTTTCTTGTATAGCCTTATTTGATGCGGAGACTCTCGCCTCTTTCGCCAAGCCTTGCAAAGTCCAGCTCCACTCCTGCCTCCAGAGCATTCCTGACTGCTGTGGTGTCAATCTCCTTAGTCACCTTGGTGTAATAGCTCGGCAGCTCATCAGTGTTGATATTCTCGCTCCACTCAATCGGAATCTTGCCGCCATTCTTGGCAATGCTGATCTGCCATGTGCCAGCCTTGATCTTTCGGATGCCAGCAAACCGCATCTCCATCATCATATAGCTCATGATGCTGTCATTCTGATTGTCCAGCCGCTTGACCTTATCTGTCAGCCTCTGGATCTCGGTCTTGCAAGCCATGATCATTGCCTTGTTATCAGATACCATGACAGCCATGTTCTCTGCCTTGTCCTCGATCTCGCCGCCAATGCTCTCCATGGTGTCCATCAGAGTCTGCCGCATCTCCTCTGGTGTCTCGGCTGAATCAAGCTGATCTTGGAGCATCCTATAGTCTGCTGTCATCTCATGCAGTGGTCTCATCTTTTGCCTCCTCCATGAACTCACCTGACTCCTCCATGAATGCATCAAACTCTGCATCCTCTGCCTCATTGGTCTTTGCATTGAGAAACTCCATCATCTCGCCTCCGACCTCGATCAGATCCGCAACATCCCAATCCCCATTGATCATCACTCTTGTCTGCACCTCTGTGCCAAACAGTCCAATGATCTTTTCAAGGAATCTCCTGTCCTTTTCGCAGCTTGCTGTGAGCCAGACTGTCACTGAGTTTTTGTCTGCCATTGCAGACATCTTTGTCCTGCCCATCTTTGTCCTCCTACAAATTGATCTCCAGCTATACTGGGAAAGTCCTTGGAGGAATCGAACCTCCTTGGCTCATTGAGCCGCCATTAGGACTGGTTTTCTGCCAGATTGTATCCTGCAGCACATATCGCAAGGATCACAAAGCAGATCATAGCTGTCTTGAACAGATACCACTCTGGAGCAAATGCCATGATGCAGACTGTTCCGAATACAATCACCAGAGTGATCACTGCTGTCAGTGCAAATGCTGTCTTGAAAAAATGTGTCATGATCTCGCCTCCTGTTTATTCGTTCAGTAAATACTTGTATGTGCCTTTCGGATTGCTGATGGTCTGCTCATCATCCAAGAGGAGAATTGTAGCATCAAATCTGCGCCTCAATTCTCGCTTGATCTCTCGCTGTGTGATCTCTCTGTCTTTCTGATTGATTCTGCCAGCCTCATCTGCGTATGCCTCAATCAGCTCCTCTGTTGTCCACAGCCTAAAATTGCAAATACCCTCTAACCTTGCTCTGCTTGCCATTGTCTTTGTCCTCCTGTGGAATATATCCATCTGTTGTTGTAAGTATATTTTACATCAATGAGTATTAAAAAGCTCAGTGATGTCCACCTTGTATAGCTGACTCAGCTTGATGGCTGAGTCAACCGCTGGCTTTGATTTCTCCATCTCCCATGCCTTGACTGCCGCAGGAGTGACTCCCACTGTCTCAGCAACATCCTTGAGAGACCATCCACGAGACAGTCTCTCAAGCCTGAGCCTTGAAACTTTTGTTTCCTCCATCCGATTACCTCCTTACAGATAAACCTTATTTGTGACCTCATCAGTGATAAAATACAATGCCGATCCCATGTCTGCATACTTGGCAACTGTCTTGGTGTGCCAGCCACCGCAGAACCATTTTGCCTTGACAATATATGGATTGATGCTGGATTCTGTCTTGATGATCATATAGATTCTACCATTGCCCTGAACTCTTGCAAGCTGTGTCATGTCTGTGTCCTCCTGATTTTTGTGAGGCATTGCTGCGTCTCATCTTGTCTATATCTTACCACTTATGGAAAGAAATTGCAATAGTATTTTTAATTTTTTTTAATATTTTTCTGATATAATGTTTTTTGAAAGGAGTGATATAAATGGCAAAATACGATTTAGGCAGAAGAATACAACATCTATTAAACCTCAAAGACAAATCACAGTCTGATCTTGCCAGATACCTTGGCATCAAGGCATCCACAGTCTCACAGTGGATCTCAGGCAAAGCCAATCCGACATTTGACAAGCTGGAGTCCATTGCTCACTTTTTCCGAATGTCTCTCCCTGATCTGGTCAGTGACAAAGATCCTGCCGAGACAGCCTCTCCGCACATGACTGTCATTAACTCATCCAATGACATCATGCAGATTCCCTTTGGAGCATCTGTCAGAGTAGAGATCGGCACACAGCCTGACATTGGAGACATAGTCCTATACAGATCAGGAGACCTGATGAGATTCCTGCGGCTGGCAGCATATAAAGATGGCATCTCTGTGCTGATGTCGGATCTGGACAATGATCCTCCAGTCATAGCCACACAGGAGAGCGAGATCTTAGGGACTGCCACAGCAATCCTGCTAAAGACAAAAAAAGAGCCTGATCCTGCTGGCACAGAATCAGACTCACTTTCGGAGAACAAAGACAAGTTTCAGACACCTCATTATAACACATCAGAGGATAGTGTGCAATGAGTAAAAAGAAATTCGGCAGACTGCCAAATGGATTTGGAGCAATAGTCCATCTCAAAAACCGCAAGCTCCGCAATCCGTACCTTGCCAAGATCTATCTCGGCAAAGATGATGATGGCAAGGCTATATATAAGACTATAGGCACATACAAGACATATGTGCTGGCATTTGAGGCTCTGTCTACTGCAAACAAGCTCGGATTGCCTCCAGAGGATGGAGTGACCTTTGCAGAGATGTATGAGCGGATGTACAAAGAGATCCTGTCTGTGCCGATCAATGGCAAGCAGCTCTCCAAGGCATCTGTTGATGGATACAGATATGCATACATGGCTGTCCCACATCTGCACTCCAAGCCTTTTCTCTCTCTGACCGCTCCAGAGCTGCAGACAGCCATCAATGCATCAGGAGGCTCTGCATCCAAACAGACCAAGATCAAGCTGCTCTTTTCCAAGATGTATCAATATGCCCAGTATCTTGGACTGACTGACACCAATCTTGCTGATCTGCTCCATGTCACAGCCAAGAGCGAGCCAAAGAGAAACCCATTCACAGATGATGAGATCCAAGCCATCTGGCAGATGCCTCAGAGCAAATGGAGAGATTGCACCTTGATCATGCTATATACTGGCATGAGAGTGGGAGAGCTGTTCACTGCTCATGACATCAATCTGTCCTATTTTAGAGCTGGACTCAAGACAGAGGCTGGCATCAATCGGATCATCCCCATCCATCCAGAGATCAGAGAGATCCTGATCCGCACACTGCCACTCACTGGTGGATCACCCAACCTCATCCAGCATTGGTATAGGCGCAATCTTCATGGACATACTCCGCATGACTGCCGCAGGACATTTATCACAAGAGCAGATGAGTGCGGAATGAATCCGACAGCCTGCAGACAGATTGTCGGTCACTCCTCTGGAGATGTCCACACAGTCAAGTATACTCTGCATCATCCAGAGTATCTCTGTCAGGAGATGGCAAAGCTCACATATAAAAGACTCGCTCCAGAATCGCCTACAATCGAATCAGACATAATCAGTGGGCAAATAGTCAGCTAAACCGCAAAAACCGCTCACAGCTCATTCTGGTGCAAAATAAAGGCATAAAAAAAGGAGAGGCACACACATGCCTCTCTTTTTTCGTTAAACATTCTTTAAACCTATTCCAAGCTCAAAGCCGCTCGGATGTTGATGGAGACGGTGGGAGTCGAACCCATGACCTCTTGAATGCCATTTCTAATCCGAGCATTTTTTGACCATTTTAAGCCATTTTTTGGCTCTAAAAACTATTAAATGCTGGTCAAATATAAAACAATCTTTAACTCCTCACAGAGTCTCCAGTGTCTCATCACCAACAATGCCATCCACAGTGATCTGCTGGCTCTGCTGCCATGCCATGACTGCGGATCTGGTCTCTGCTCCAAAGACTCCATCATAGACAAGATCCAGACCTCTCTTGAGGAGCAGTGCCTGAATGATTTTGACCGCCATGCCAGTGTCACCATACTGAGCAAAGATGTCATTGGTGTGCCACTGTCCATCTCCCTTTTTGAATACCAGCACAGTGCCAACAGTGATCACATTCGGATCAGAGATGTCATTCTGTTTGGCTATCTCCTCGGCAGTGGTGTCATACATCTCAGCAATGGCATTGAGAGTGTCACCTTTCTTGACCACATGGACAGCGCATGGATCATCTTTCTCATACCTTGGTCTGCCGTATCCGACAATGTTCTTGTCTGTGATGGAATGCGCCAGCAGCATGACCTGATTCTGCACATTCCCCTCAATCGTGTAGACAGATCCATCCGAGACATCAATGACAAGACCTGTGTGAGCCTCATCACCTGTCTTGCCATAAAAGATTTGATCTCCAACTTTCGGAGCTGTGTAAAAGGCATTGTTTTCTCTGTAATACTGAGCCTGAGGAGTGCATCCTGCGCCGCAGTTATATTTGGCATTCGGCTGATATAGAGCGGATCTGGCACTCATCCCATCACCAAGAGTCTGTTCAATCAGCCAGCAGTAAAAGACAGCGCACCAGTCATAGCCTTGTTTCCGCCCATTAAAGTATGAAATGGCATCCAAATCCCTTGCATACTTGGTGTAATTGTCAGCTCCGTCATTTGGAGCTGTTTTCTTGTCAAGATTGGCATTGGTGCGTTTCTCATGATAGCCAATCTCATTCCTTGCGATCCGTACCACATCAGATGGATAGCTCATGCCTCTGTGCCTCCTTTGTAATAACTTGCAGAGCTGATGCCGACAATAGCTCCAATGCATGTGCAGAGAGCCGCTGAGATGGTTGTGACGATCTCAGCCAGTCCCCAGCCAAACAGCCTGTCAAGAACCGCATAAAAAGTGGTCACCGCAGGAATCACGATGACCACCAGCCACTTGAGGATGTCATATGCTTTGTCAGAAATTCTCATATTTTGCCTCCTTAATCGTTATATATTAAATAGCAATAAACGGATTCTCCCGGCATTGTAAAAGTATAACTTGTTGCGGATATTGTAGTAAATGGATACAATGTGCCGCTTGTAACTCCTGTTATGGTATCCAATATCCAATCGCTGTATGTGTTGAAATTGATTGTAACACCCTCTACAAGAGCCTGACTGCTATAAGATGTTCTTGGCGTTTGTGAAACACCATTGATTGAGATGAATTCGTGTTGATATGGGCAATCGGTAAATATATATAGCTGACCACTGCCTGTTGGCGGCTCATATGTGCCTGTGATGGATGTGCCATCATTTTTCAGAGCAGTGTACCCTGACAGCATCTTGTCCTCTTCAACTGTCTTTTGTGTCACATCCATCAGTGTTGTTCCGTTGAGGATAACTTTTGAATATGCCATGCTGCTCCTCCTTATGTCAATGTATGAGTGTCACTGTGTACACAATCCATAATATGATCACTCATGTTATACATACCCCATCCATTAAAATTCAGATTGTTTTTAGGCGCACGATAGACCTCTATAATGTACTGATAGCGGATGTCTGTGAGTGCATTCATGTAGGTGCTGGTGAAATATGTTGTGTGTCCTCTTGTGATAAGAGCTGGAGTCTTGATGGTAATCGCAGATGCACTGACTGTTGGAGCAGTTATAGTCTGTGCAACACCATATGCGGCAGAGGCATATCTTGTGATCGCTGATCCGCTTGTCCAATAGATTAGACCAACATTGTTTCCTGCAGCGTACATAGAAAAACTCAATGCTGTGATTTTTTTTCTTTCATCAAGTAATGCAGAAATTGTGTTTGCAGGATAATCCACAACCTCATAAAAGGCTGAGGCAAAGCTGTATTCCACTCTCCCTTTTGACTTGGTTGTCACATTGTACTCTGGGATGGACAATGCCCTGATTGCAACATAATAGTTATAATTCGCAGCATCCCTTGGCACTGTCGGAGATATAGTCTGCGATGCTTTGAGAGTCTGGGATGCTGTGGTGTATGCTGGGATAGTCACTCCCTCATCAGCATTGATATACTTATCATATGACAGTGTATAACAGACCTCAGCATCTGGTCTCATTACCCATGGATTAAGGTGTGGAGTGCTTGGAGATCCATTGATCTCAATGATTGTGCCGCCATGAGAGTCAGGAGTCTCAATGATCTCAATGCCTCCACCACTGCCTGTGCCTGTCACTTTGACACCATTGACATATGCAGTTTTGCCCTCCAGAATATCCTCCGCTGTTGCAGTGGCATCAGATGTGTCCGCAAATGTCGCACTGCCGCCGCCTGTCTTTGGTATAATAATAGCTGGCACACCAGAATATGATGCCCCAGCTATGGTGACATTCTGCGCCATGATAGCCTCCTTAACTGATCGACAAGACTTTTGTTGTTGAATCCTGAGATACAACCGCAGATGAGAGCGATCCTGCCACACCAAAGATGGACACACCACTCTTGATGTTGGATGCTGTCAGATTAGCATCTCCTTTGACAGTCTGCGCTCCAGTCAAATATGTGGCGGCTGCAATGGTCTGATCTGATGTGGTTGGAGTATATGTCGCTGCTGCCTTAGTAGTGACTGAGGCAGTCAGAGATACAGACGAATTGCCAGCAGTACCGCTTGCCACATATCCTGCTGTCACTGTCGGAGTCACAGAGATAGTCTTGGAGAGTGTGAGTGTGTTTGTGCCAGTGCTGACAGATGCGCTTGTGCCGCTGATGGATGCAGGAGCTGTTGCAGATCCGCTTGCCACTGCCTTTGTTGCCTGTGTTGCATAATAGCCAGCAGGAACTGTCACAGTGTCCCCAGATGCCGACAGATCAGAGGCTGACTTTGATGCAATAGTGCCTGTGTATTTAGTAGCATCCGCATATGCTGTCACTCCATTGAGCATCTTTGATCCAGCATTGAGTGTCGCATCTGATGTGTCTACAAATACCGCATTGCCAGTGCTGCCGCTTTTCGGAACCTCAACCTTGGGCACATTTTGATAGACAACACCATTGATGATTACATTCTGCGCCATATAAATACCTCCATTATGATACTGTTAATATCGAGCCATTCCATGTGATCAAACCATAATAGTTTGGTATCGCATGGACTAAAACCTTAGACAGACCAGAGTATCCTGTGTCATATACAACAGTCTGATCCTCTGCTGATGGAGTGACCTCTTTCTCCTGCAAGCGAGGATTGCCCTCTGTGATGCGGTTAATCAGATCCGCATCTGCTTGGAGTATGCTGTCCGCAAAGACAGCCTGTGCGCTGATGATGTGACTCTGTAAATCTGCAGTGACAAACACAGCTTTTGCAATCATGACAGAGCCTCCTGACTGATCAGATCCAGCACATTGAGTCTCCCTTGCGGAGTGCCAAAGATCCCATCAGCAGTCTGTATCCTGAGCTGCCACATCAGAGGAGCTGCAGGAGAGAGTGCCAGAGTCTCTGCCTCGCTGAATGCGTATGTGATAGTATTTGCCTCTGTGTCAATGATAACATCTGCCAGATGATGCACAGAGACTCCAAATACCTGCTTGAAAGTCAGCTCCAGAGCTGTGATGCTGGAGACCGAGATCTCCTCTGGAATGGTGATAGTCAGTGATGGTGTAGTGCCTTGAAGAATGCCATTCATGCCTGTCTCCTCTCCTGTTCTACGATTTCAAGCCTTTTGTTGATTCGTTTCAGCTCGGCATCCTGCAGAGCTGTGTCCTCCTCCAGCTTGTATGTCCGCTCAACAATCTGATTATGCTTGCTGACTGTTTTCTCCAGATTCGTCAAGCGGATGTCTAATACTGCCGCTGTTTTGCGGTTTGCTGTGTATACTCCTGCGAACGCTCCTGCTGCTGTGATGGCAGCCACTATGATTGGTGTCCAGTCCAAAGAAATCACCCTCTTTTATAGCTGACAACCGCTGTCAGCATGATGCCGAAAAATACACCGATAGTGAATGCGAGAATAAGATATAAAATGCTCATAGGATTAGCATGCGAATACTTGCAGATATGTCGAATACTGATAATTATTCGTAAATCGAATATGCCGACCATCAACAGCCGAAATCGATAGCCCTGTTCTATCCGTCCACGCCGTATTGTTCATAAGGTCTCGTATCGTAAATGTCGATGTTGTATTTAATACAAATCCGAGCACAACGCCGCCGTGTCCTCCAACTGTGCCGACAATGATTCCGCTGTGAAAGTTTCCATTGTTACGCAGTTCGATCGTAATTGAACTATTAGACTCGACAGTCAGTTCAGGATAAACACATGTGCCGATAGCGATTCCTCTCAATACCGTTCCGAGCGTATTGCCTCGTGTGATCTTCTTTGTACCTCCTGTCGATTCCTCCATGATAAGGTAGTCACCGTTATCAATTGCGCTTGTTGTCGGTAAATCAATTACTTTCGGCATTCTTCTCGCCCTCCTCTGTGTATTCTTTCTCTGCCTGTGCGATCTCCTGCTGTGCCGCCTGTGCGATCTGCTGATAGATCGGATTCAGGACAGCCTCCAGCAGACATGGTGGCAACTGGCTTTCATTCAGAGCCTTGATTATCTGCTCTCTTGTCTCTTTGATGATGATTGAAATCGGTTTCATGATCTGCCTCCTTAATCAGCTATAAGTACATTACTTGCATCTGAAAGAGCTGTGTTTCCAAACTTGACATTTGTGGCTATGACAGTATAGGCATTGACATTGGCTCGCCCACTGGCATCTCCTTTGGAGATGACCTGTGCGCTGTTACATGACAGACCTGACTCTGTCTCCAATGTCCAGAAACTGCCACCGAATCCATAAATATCACTGCCACTTGACCACCAGCCAATAGGATTCTTTGTAGTCCATGAGTCTGATGTTGATGACCTATAGGAGAACTGCAGTGACGGATACTGCGAATTTTGAAGAATGAGCCTCAATCTCTTTGTTGATGCGGCATCTGTTGCTGCATCTCTCAATGTGAGACCATCATCATCAAGCTGTGTAGTGCCATCATCACTCAGGAATGTTGCTCCTGTGATAGATCCACCTTTTACTGTCAGCACTCCTGCGGATGTAGCATTGACATAGTTATTAGCCGAGCCATAGATCCGCAGACCACCTGTGCCGAGATAGACTCCTGCTGTGGTGCTGGTCATGCTGTTTGTGCCATGATACAAAGCATTGTTTGCGAGAGTCAGACCGCCAATTGTGCCTGTTGAGCTATACAATGCTCCATAGATGATGGCATTTGATGCCTTGAGAACTCCTGCCGAACTGACTACAAACCCATTGACACCACTTGCTGGAGTAGATCCAATAGTGCCATCTTTCGCAATATAGACTGTTAAATCTGGAGTGCCGCTCAATGAGGAATATGCTCCGCTTGTCGCAACCGCTGCCAGACCGCTGACCTTTGATGCGGCAACTGTGACACCAGATCCAAGAGTCAGGCTTGTTGCTGTTACCGCTCCAGTGAATGATCCTGTGGCTGCGCTCAATGCTCCGCTAAATGTCGCATTACCACTTGAGTCAAGGCTGAACTGATTGGAATTGATGATCAGATCACCTGTGCTGAATGAGATATAATCCGCATTTGCGCTGATCTTGCCATACGGATGACCGCCTGAGTCTGTGGCAATCTCCAAAGCTAACTCTGCGCCAATCTGTCCCTCCAATGCGCTGACCGCTGCTGTGATCTGACCCGGCACAAGGCTGATCTCGGACTGCATGTGCGCCGCATCCTCTGCCAGCAGATTGATGCTGTTTGCATTTGTCTGGATCTGTGTGTATGTCGCAGGAGCAAAGGCATAGATCACATCTCCTGCATATGTCTGGAGATCATCACCAGCATATGTCTGCAAGGCACTCTGTTGATCAAGCCATCCATAGTCAGACAGAGCCTTGATGGACATCTCGCCTGTTTCCATATTCCAATAGTTTTGACCAGCCTCATCCTGCAACACTCCAGCCTTGACAAGATCCGCATTGAGTGTGCCTGTTGTGATGTAGTCGGCAACTATAGCTCCATTGGCAGTCATGGCAAGACCATATGTGCCACTGTATCCTGTTGACGAATAGCCAAGACCAGCCTGATTCCATCTCCACACCTTTGTGGCTGTGTCAATGCTTGGTGTATTCATGATCAGCAGCTCATCAGGCTTATCATCTCCATCAGCATCATGGAGTACAACATACCCTCCGCTGTTGCCAGTGATCAGAGATGTTGCCTGATCAACTGCCATCTCCAGTGATGACTTGCTGACTGCCCTCTCCGCTGTCTCTTTTGTGCCAACAATGGTCTCCGCAATAGTGGTCTTGGCATCACCAAGAGTGATCTCCTCATAGCGATCAAGCAACACATTCCACCGAGTCTTGATGCATTTGGCTGTGGCAGAGACTCCAAGCCTCTCAAACTGGACTGTGACTGTGTCGCACAGATCAACTCTGTCTTTGATCAGATTGGAGATCTGTGCAAACTCTACATCCAGATTGACCGCTGGTGTGCCAAGCTCGTTGTCCTCAATGTACTTTTTAGCCGCAGAGATGATCTGTCCCTCTGTCGGCTGTGTTTCCCATTTGTTTGACAGATCAAGAGGCAGGATCTTCTCATAATCGTATGTTGCACCAGCATATGTGTCAGTGTCTGTGTTATGGACTATTCTGCCAGTGATCTGTGTGAGATTCCCACCATAGGAGTCAGTCCAATAGGGATAGACACCAGTGTAGACCTTTGAGCAATTCTCCTCCTGCTCCAGAGATGTGAGATTCTTGCCATATCGGATTGTCACACCTCTGTTTGCGCCTCGCTGTGTGTGCAGTGTGGCTGTGAATCCGTTATAGCTCCACTCACCACCATAGACATCCAGCAGAGAGCCAGCCTTGCCTCCGAGCCATGACCTGATGGATGCTGGCAGATCCGCAGTGAATGTGGCTGTGACAGACCTTGAGCTTGTCAGAGTAAAAGGACATGTTATTGGACAGTTAGCAGTCAGACCGCTCAATGCAGCAGTCAGAGTGCTGGCTGTGAATGGCTGGCAAGGATAACCGCTCAAGTCATAGCTGATGTGCTGAAAGTAAACAGTCACCACACCATTGATCGGCTTGCTGATCTCATAGACTCGAAATGGCTGCGGATCATCTGTATAATTCGGTTTGCAGACTATGATGGATCTCATGCCAATGTCCGCATAGTGGATGCCAGTGATCGGATATTTCAAATACCCCTCATATTTGCCATTCCTCTCCTCATCAACATAGCAGAGGATGGTGTCTGTGAGTGCGCCAAGTCCTTGTGTGGTGTATGCTGTTGCCGTTGATGCAAATAGTCTCGGAATCATATTCTGTACCACCTCGGAGTGATCTGGAGACTTGTGATGCCTCCAGTCCATGTGATAGTGTTAGATCCTGCGCTCAATCTCGGATAGTCAACACCATTGGTGATAGTGACATTATTGTTAAGATTTGTTCCTGCTGTTTTATAAGCATTCTGCTCATCACAGTCCAGATAGATGTATGAGCTGATTCCTGTGATGCTGACAGAGTATGTCATGGCAGATCCAGCAATGGTCAGAGTGCCAGCTCCTGATCCGTTGACTCTGATCAATGGTCTTGATGCATACTGTGTCGGATTCGTCATTGTTGTGTTTGAGGATGACTTTGTCACCGCAGTCTCTCCAGATTTCAAAAACCGCTCAGGCGCACACACAAAATGAATGGTCTCTCTGCCATATTCAGTGATGGCATTCTCAATGTCCTGCTCCTCGACATAATAAGCCATGCGATATACATCAGGCTCATAGGTATCCTCAAGCCTCGCATATCCTGATGCCGAATGCAGCCATGCGGAGACCGCATCCGCTGCAGTCTCGGCAGACAGATCAGCACCTGTGCCAAAAAAAATCTCATAAGGCTGGCTGTAGTTTTCCCATGCATCCTGCATGAAAAGAATGTCTCCATTCCTGCCGGGAACAGAGACCACATCAGCCTTGCGCCTCGGTCTGATAATCCGAGCCGCTCTCTCAATTCTGATGCCTATGGTGTCCGAGCTGACACCATTCCATGTGATCTTATGCATAGAGTGCCTCCTGTCTGTTGACTGACCGCTGGATGCGATCCATGACTATATCTGCCAGCACAGACTCATCCTGTCCCTCTGCTCCATACACATTCAACACCACAGATGTCCGCTGATTGTTATTGACAGTAGACAGATCAGGCACAGATGGAGCTGTTGGCACATAAGCCTCTGGAGACCGCAGATTTCTGTACTGCAAAGCCTCTGCCGCAGTCAGGATGCGCTCGCCTTTGTGCAGCTCGGCAATAAAGCCATCATACGGAACATAGGCAAGTCCAGTCTTGTATGCGGATATAGTGGTCAGTCCCTTTCTGGCTGGACTGTACACTTTCAGATTGATGTTCCTATTCCAAGCAGATGATGCATCCTGTGCCGCTCTTGCGTACAGAGGAACAACCTCATCATTCAGGACTCTTTTGGTCTTATATGCATAATAGTCTTGAGACTCCATCAGAGCATCAAATGTCTTTTGTGCAACCTCGACCTCTGCAGAGATGCCCTCCATGGCTTTCTCTCCATCATTGACTGCTGTGGAATAGTCATTCATCCGCTCCTCAGCCTCTTTGACTTTGAGATTCTCCTGTTCCCAAGCCTCTGTGGTCTTGTCGATCTTTTCTTTCAGAGCCTCAGGATCATGGACTGCCCCAGAGTAAAAGTCATTCCACAGAGCATCCAACTCCTTTTGCAATCTCGTTGAGTTTTCTGTGGCTGTGTTGTAATCATCTGTTGCAATCTTGAGCCTGACTCTGTTGGTCTCAAGCTCTGCCTCTGCTCTTGCTTGCTGTGAAAGAATATCTGTAAACTGCTCCTGCCAAGCCTGTGCCTTTTTCGCCTCAACCCATGCGGCAGAGTTATTCAGAATCAACTGGCTGTTATAATCCAACAGTCCATTCTGCTCATTGATGTTTAGATTCAGATCAGGAATGTTCTCATTGAGCATGTCAACAATGGCTTTGTATTCAGCTTGAATGGCTGTGACATCCTCACCTGCCGCCTTTGCTTTCCACATCTGATCCTCAAGATTTTTGAGCCTGTCTTTGTAGACATCAATCAATGCTCCAGATGTGTCATACTCATCATCAATGTCTTTCTGTGCCTGTTTCCAGTCCTTGACCGCCTGTGTCAAATTCTTGGCAGACATTGTATACTTGTCAATTTTGTCATTGCCGCCTTTGAGTGCCTCTGATAGCTTGGCAATAGGAGTCAGGATTGCATCAAATGCCTTGAATGCAAGATCAATGGCTGGAGCGAGTATTGTCAGCGCATCCGAGATGATGTCAATGCCCTGTGTTTTCAGCCTTGCCAGTTTAGCCTCAAATGTCTCTGCTGATGTGGCTGCTTGTACTGCCATTGGCTGACTGCCAACTTTCATGATCGCCGCATTAAACTCATCAGCAGTGATCTCTCCCTCTTTCATTGCCTCGGAGAAATCACCGACAAAAGCTCCTGCATCTCGGAGAGCATCCTGCAATGCGCCAGATGCGCCGGGAATGGCATTCATCAACTGTTTCCAGTTTTCTGTTGTCAGCTTGCCAGCACCAGCAGTCTGTGTCAGCACCAAGCCAAATGAGGAGAATGTCTCTGCAGATCCGCCAGCAGCAGCATTCAGATTGCCAGCCGCCTCAACCAATGCCTCAAAATTCTCCACACCATTTGCGCCAAGCTGTGCCACCACATTAGAGACATCACCAAGGGAATACACAGTCTTGTCTGCATAGTCTTTCATGGCATCCGAGACCTTTTCAATCTCGGCAGCTCCAAAGCCAGCAAACTGCATGGTGTTTTGGAATTTGATCATCTGGTCATTGACCGAGATTGCCTCTTTTGCCAGATCCTTGACCATGGACAGAGCTGCGCTTGCCGCCTTTGTCGCAAAGTCAGCAACCATCTGTCCAAATACAGACCAGCCACTGGATGCCTTGTCAGCCGCATCTCCTGCATCCTCAACTGCATTGGAGAGTCTTTCTGTGGATGTTGCTGCTCCATTTGCAGATCTTTCTGTGTCAGACATCTCTGTCTGCATGCTGTTCAGAGCTGCTGTGGCATTGTTGATGGCTGTCCGAGTCTTGCTCATGGCAGTCTCTTGCTGCTGGATCTTTGTGGTCAGCTTTTGAGACTCTTTTGATCCCTCGCCATATTCGGCATTGGCTTTGTCAAGCTGCTGTCTGAGAGTGTTTAGTGTGGTCTCTTGTGCCTTGTATTTGCCATTGAGTGTGTCAATATACTTGGACTGATTCTGGATCTGCCGATTCAGCACATCCATCTTCTGCCGAGCCTGTTCTTGTGCAGATGTATTTGCCTCAAACCCAGATGTCAGAGCTTTCATCTCGGCATTAAGCTCTTTGCTTGTCTGAACTATATTCTGGATGGCTTGTCTATACTGTTGCTCACCTTGGACTCCAATTCTTACACCAATATCCTGCACAGACTCACCTCCTTTTTATCGAAAGAGAGAAAGAACTTGTCTGAAAGACATCTTGTCCTTTTCCTCTGCATTGCCGTTGTAAATAGACAAACAAGAGATCAGATCAATAAATTCTCCATATGGATAATTCAAGACCTGATCTCTTGTCATGTGAAACTCATGCAAGCCATAAAACATCAACCATGCTCTGGTCAGTTTTCTGCGCTTGCCTCGTTTTTTTTTGACCCTTTTGGATCTGTCAACTCCACTTGAGTCTTTGATCCGCTGAAATATGCCTCAAATGCCTCTGCCTCTGCCTGATGAAATTCATCCATGCTCAGAGACATCAACTCCTTGACTGTGACATAATTCGGTTTCTCAGCATCAGGATGCACTCTGTCCTCATATCCTCGATTTAAGGCAACAATGATCTTAGCTATTGTCCGCATTCCGTCACCCATGCGACCGCCGAACAATGCTCCAATGTTTGCCAGATCTCCATCTGGACACAAGTCAGCAATAGCACATGATGCACCAACCGACAGGAAAAACTTGCGCTCAGTGCCGTTGATAATCATGTAGTCTCCTCTTAGGTAATACTCAGGAATGTCTTGATGTCAGCCTCGGCAGCAGCCTCAGCGAGTGCAGCAGTGGCATAGGTAGTGCCATCAACAACCTTGGCAGTGCCAACCTTGAGCCAAGTCCCATTTGCCTCATTGGACTTGAACGCAGTCCCAGACAGAGTCTGAGTCTGCCAGTCAATCTCCTGCTCCTGAGTCTGAGCGGACATTGTCGGATAGTCAAATCTCACCTTGGGCAGAATGATGGCAGTATAAGAAACAACACCATCCTCCTGCTCACGATAAATGAAACCAACTCCAACATACGGATGCACAGCATTGTTGTCATAATTGATAAATCCCTGCTGATCCGCAGCCGCAAGACCATAGATCAGAGCCTGTGCCTCTTTCTTGAGACCATCAACCTCAAGAGAGACTGTCGCTCCGTTGAAACCTCCGGGAGCGGACTCTGCAAGACCATTGTCTGCATAGAAATTATTTTCAGTGTTTGTGCTTGTCGGAGTGACAGTGGCACTCACACCTCTTGCCAGTTTCTGACCATTACTGTATGTGACAGTAGTGCCAGATGCCGCATATTTAGCTACATACGGCAGAGAAAAGCCAGTAGTTACATAGCCAGCAGCCATGTGTCATACCTCCTATTTTTTCTTGATACCATTGTCATATATTTTCTCCATAGCACTCTCTGCTGTTCCTTTAGTGGCAGAGACTGCTGGAGCAATGAATGGTGTTTTTGCGAGCCATGATGTGCCTGACTCTATAGACCGAGCCACCATGCTGTTTGGATGTCCTTGAGGATAGGCTTTTGTCACATTGGAATTGTAGCCATCAAATCCAATGCGGACATTGACAAAGCCGCTGTCATTCCTTGCCTTGGATATACCAAGCGAGTCCAGCAGACCTTGTCTTTCGGCATCTGTGATGCCTCTGTTATGCCTGTGACCATTGCTTGTGCTATAGACATCTCTCTCAGGAATCATCTGGATGCGCCGCCGAACCTCATCAGCGACAATGCCAGCTCCCTTATAGATCATTTTGCCGACAACCTCAGAGGCATTGGATTGCAGATTGTCAATCTGATCAAGATAGTCCTCAACACCAACAGTCTTGACTTTAGCCATTCACATCAACTCCATCTGTGCGGATGATCCAGCTCCACTCATAGTGGATCAGCTTGGTGTCCTCCTCATACTGGACTGACTCCAATGCCCATGCAGCTCCAAGTCCTTGCAAGACTGTCTGGATCACATCTGCATTGCTGTCAAACTCGGTCTGTGTGTAATAGTCAACAGTCCCTCTGATGGCTTGCTCTGCCTTGGTATTGTTGGCATGAAAAGAGTTATCTTCTCCCTGTTCCTGCCATACAACAGACTGAACCTCACCTTTTGGTCTGAAATAATGATGCACCTTAGATCCGAGTGCGGCACTCAATGCAGATCCTATCTGCTGCAGTTTAGCTTGTAGAGATGTCATAGTAGTCCTCCAGCTTGACCAGAGTCAGCTCTTTTGCTCTTGTGCTGCGAGCGACAATCACATCACTCACCGCATCCACTCTGAACTGATCATCTCCGATCAAGACATACATATCAGGAAAGACAGAGACCTCTGCTGGGATGCGGATCAGCCTGTCAATCTGGCTGTCCGCACCTCTCGCCTCATATAGCCTTGTATAGCTGACTGTCCGATCTCCAAAGAACACATTGGAGACTGTCGGACTCAGCCGCTCCACAGGCATGAGACCGTTCACAGAGGACTCTGTCTTTTCACAAATAGTGCAAATCCCAGAGTCAAACATGATCACACCTCAACCGCATCCAGAGCGGATGTGATGCCATAGCTTGCAAAGTTTGTGTATCTGCTTGACATCTGGAGTGTTGCCTTTTGCTCATCATAGCTCTGTTTCAGATGCTCATATTCATCAGTCTCTCCAAAATGCACCTTGGCATATGTGCAGACAGCTCTGATGATCAGAGGATCTGTCAGATCAGTGGAGTCAACACCAGCAATCCCCAGATCCACAAGACAAGCATCAATCAAGTCATTCAGCTCTGAGTCAAAAGCTGTGGTGTCAGTCCTCCTGACTGCAATCTTTACTTTGGCAAGCAAATCTGGTGTTGCCATAAGGATCAACTCCTCTTTGTTGTTTTCTTTGCCGCAGTCTTGGCAGATGATTCTGCCTTGACCTCCTCGGCATATCCAATGGAGATCAGCAATGCCGCCTGACTGTCATCAAGCTGCAGGACTGTTCCTGCTGGCATTGGCACTCTCACATTCTGTTTGAGGACAATTTTCATTTGTTGCCTCCATACTGCTCATAAAATGTCCGAGTGATCACAGACTGTCCCACATGTCCCATGGTGATGTCTGGATCACAGTAAATCTGATAACCGCACTGTCTGGCTCGCCAGCAGAATGAGATGTCCTCTCCCATACCCTCCAGAGGATCAAAGATTCTGCCTCCAAACTTGGATGAAACACTCATCAGCACATCTGTCCCCATAAGCACACCAGCCAAGCCGCATCCACCGACCTCAAATCTCTCCTCTGGTATGGAGAGGAGCTGTGTAAAATGCGCCTTTTTGCCGTCATACTCCAGCTTGTCATAGATTGTTGGTGTATACGGATATTTTCTCCGAAAACACAGAGCAGTCAGGATGTCAATGTCATTGGCTTTGCTGACCGCTGTCATTTTCTCAAGAAAATCTGGTGTAAACACCATATCCGAATCAAGCCAGAGAACCTGATCAGCCTCGGACTGGATCGCAGCATTGGCAAGATTGTTTCTTGCCACATAGACCAGCGAACCAACCTCAAAGCCAACCTGTGTGTCTCCTGCTCTGCGGAGCATTGCCAGCGACTGTGTGAACAGTGCTGGCACATACTCCAGAGATGGGACTGCGATAAATGTTTTCATTTTTTTGTCTCCTTGTGCGGTTTATGATTTATTTATGGATTAGTGAGCGATCTTGACAAATGCCTTAGGAGCAACAACACCCAGAGCAACATACTGTCTGCCAAGGATGCGGATGAGATCATATTCCATCTTGGTCTTGTCATCAAACTTGATGTCGATCTCTGCGCCAGCAGGATAGTTTGCCTGTGCGCCAACACCAAGATCACCAACAATGGCATAAGTCACACCAGTAGTGGCAGCAGAATAGGCAGCAATGGTGTCATTGAATACAACAGGCAGTCCCTCAAACGGATCATAGCCATATCCATTGGCAGCCTCAGCAGCCTTGAATGCTCCCCATGTGGTCTTGTTCATCATGATGACAGGATTCGCCGCCTCATCAGAGAGCTGTGCCAGAGCCTGTGCGATCAGACCAACAGTGACAGTGGTAGCAGTTACAACAGGCACTGCAGGCTTGTCAGTAGTGGAAACAGTGCCGCAAGCCTCAATCTTGCCAATGAGCTGATCAGCCGCTTTCTTGGCAATCCTATAGGTAAGCTCATCATAGATATAATCAAGGAACTCCTCGCCTTTCATGTCATAGACCTCATCAGAGATGGAGATCCATTTCTTGATGCTGGCAGGAATCAGATTGACAATACCAAGCACCAGTGCCTCCTCAGTAGTGGCAGTATTGGCAGCCTCAGTGTGAACATATGCGCCATCAGCAGAAATCTCAAATCCAATCTTGAGATTGCCTTTCATGAACGTCTTGCGGACTCGGCTCATGATGCCCTCACGTTCCCAAGCAGTGCGGACACGGTTCTCCGCATATTCAGCTACAGGAACAGTGCCAGAAACATTCTCGGTCAGCAGTGCTCTGCACTCCTGATCATTACCAGTCTTGATGTACTCGGCATATGCCATGTTGTACTCATGAGACTTGCGAATTTCAGCATTCGACATCTTAACAACATCCTCCTTGCGTTCTTCTTTGATAATACCGACCGCACCTTTTGCGATCTGGTCTCTGATCTCAGCTTTCTTGACAGCCTCTGCCTGTCTCGCCTCAATCTCTGCATTGATGCTCCTTGCCTCAGTCTCAAGAGCATCAAGATCAGCCTCAGGAGCATCAATCTCTGTGGCAATAGCCTGTCTGCGCTCCATCAGCTCAGTGATAGACATCTCTTTGATTTCCATCACAGCACCTCCGTTAAAATTCTGATGCGCTGTTTGCGTCTATCAATCTCACGCTGTTTAGCCTTTGCACTCTCCAGTGATGTCATGGCACTATCCAGTGCCTCTGACAAGCCTCTTGCCTGAATTGATGTTTGCTCATACGCTGGGAATGTGACAGCAGACACCTCAAAGACCTTGCTGATCGCAAGGATTGTCCTTGTCGGATGATCGCTCTCCACATCCTCCCATTTATCCTTATCAACCATAAACATGAAAGACATGCTTGTGATGTCATTCCTGCTCACGGCTGAATAAAGGCTTTTAGCCTCGGCATTGTTCTCAGTGTCAAGATCAACTCTGATCTCCATGCCCTCTGCACCAACAGTCATTTGCATGGTGCTGTTCTCATTGTTATTGCGAGACCTTGCCAGAGGAATCATGTCAGTATTGTGATTCACAAGAAATCTGACATCCCTCAAATCTGTATTGGCAAGAGCCTCTGGACTGATGATCTCATCATACTGTCCAAGATTTGCTCTCGCATTGAACACAATCGGCATCCCTGATAAAAAATGCCCATGCTCCTCATTCTGGTCAGCATGGACATCAAAATTGAATGCTCTGATCTCTTTACTCATTGTTTACCTCCTCTGCTGGCTGCTGTGTGATCTTGTCATCCGCTCCATAATATTCACCACGGATGATCCGCACATCTCCATTCTCAACTGGCGGCAACTGCCAAATCTCTCTGACTTCATTGATTGTCATGATGCCTCTGTCCATCATCTGTGCCGAGACATTCAGCTTGTCAGTGTTGGTCATGTACTGGAGTCTGTTTGCTGACAGATAGATGCCAGAGCCTTGCGCCTGTTCTCTTGCTGTGAACAGCATCCGAGTCAACACATCAGAGAGCTGGATGGCAAATGGCTCAATAGCTCCCTCATAAAAGGCATTGAATTTGTCGCCATATGCGGCATTCTGCAGCACATCCTCATTGACACCAAAATAGTCATACACAGATTCTTTAATGACTCTGAGCTGTTCAGCATCCACACTATAGGACTGCTGTGTGAGCTGCTTGATGTCTGTGTATGTGTTCGGCAGGAGCAGGATGCCACCACCACCATTCTGGAAATTCTCGGCATCAAACCTCTGCCGCTCTTTTGCCAGATCATCAGGCTTGGTGAAATTGTTGACTCTCGCAAGCAGTTTGTAATGAGCAGCATTCTTGGCAGACTCCTCAATGCCTTGCCTCTGGATCTCGATCAGCTCCATGGTCTCTTTCAGTGCGCCATTGGTCTCACCAAATAGATCTGACTTGTACTGGAATTTTGTCATGATCCCCACTCGCCGCAGCTCAATGGACAAAGCATCTCTGCTGGCAAACTTGAACCGCACAAATGCCTCTCCCTGATACTCCACAAGCTCCCATTCGTCCGGGCAGATCGGATAGACTCCAGTGGTCTCTCCATATTTTCCGAGAACCGGAACCACGAACGCCGTGTTCTTGAGGTCGAGAATCGTCGAGAGGCGATAAAGGAACTGTCCCCAGCAGGTCTGGAACTCGTTCGGAGCTCGTTTCAGCAGACTCTGCAGATGTGGCTGTGCCGAGCCTTGGATGCTGACTGCCAGCTTGGAGATGTGTCTGGCTCTTGCATCAATGGCAGCTCTGACAAGCTCGCTCTCATAGAGTGCGCCTCCCCATGTGCGGAAATGCGGAGTGTATCCATCCAAGAGCTTGTAATAGCCAGTCACTCTCTCAGGCTCATTCTGTTTGGCTCTGCCAAACAATCTTTCAAATAATCCCATAACTATCAACCCTCATTTATCAATCTATCGCCAAGCTCTGCCCACCATTTGTCTCTGACAATCATGGCATCCAGAATGGCGGCAGTGCCGTCAACATGACCATATTTGCGGAGCTTGATCAGCTTGGATCTGCCAGAGCCATTGTCCTGCTTGAGTGCAGAGTCCAGCAGATGCACCTTGAGCAGATCATTGTCTCCGATGTGTACAATGCCATCTCTCAGCATGCCCTCAAAGGTATTGATGGCAGGTGTCATGTTAAATCCCTGATAGACATCATCTGTGCGGAATCCATAGTCCTGCATCTTTTTGATCAGAAACTGTGAGGAGTATTTGTCATATCCGACCATGAGCGGATATATCTGATACTCCTCAATCAGTGATCTGAACCAGTTAAAACAGGAATCATAGTCCACATAATTGTCTCCAGATTTCTCCAACAGACCTCTCTGGATATAAAGCTCATATGGCAAGCTGTCTCTCTGGATCGCATCTTGGATCTTCTCGGCTGGCAGCCAGAACTTGGAGAACACATAGAGCTGACCATCTCTCTGTATAAGCACACAGGCTGATGTCAAATCCGTTGCCATTGACAAGTCCAAGCCAGCAATGGCATATGTATTTCTGAAATCCTCAAGATGGAGAGGCTCACCGCTTGCCTTTTCGATCACATCCGCTGGCAGCCATGCCATGGAGCTTGACTGCTTGATGCAGCAGTATTTGGTCAGAAACTCTGTCCGCTTGGAGAGTGATCCTCTGGCAATCTCGATCTCATCAAGGATGAACTGCACTGGCACTGACACACCAAGACCGGGAATGCTTTTCCTCAGCTCATTGATGTCATCCCACTTGGCTGGCTCATCTATCATGTAAAAGACTGGCAGGAGATGCTTTTCTGTAGAATCACCGAGCAGGACTCTTGTGCCTCTTTTGTATAGCTCATCATAGATGCCCTCATTGACATAGCCTCCAGAGCTAATGGACAGTGTGATTGGCTCTCGCCTTGCGCCTGTGCCTGACACCATGACCTCATACTGCTTGAGTCCTCGGTCAGCAACCCATGATGACATCTCATCAGCCACAGTCAGCATTGGATTGTATCCATCTGCTCTTTTTTCGGAGAATGCAATCTTTTTGATAGTGGTGTTAGTGGAGTCAATGATGATGTCTGTCTTTCTCTTTCTTGTCCGCTTGGCAAGATCAGGATTGTGATCCTTGTTAAACTCGAACGCAGAAAAGACCAAATCACTCTGATCCAGCTTTGGTGCTATGCAGTAAATCTCTGAGCCATACTCTCCATCCACATATGCCTCATATGTCATGATGGCTGATGCCAGCAGAGTCTTGCCACATTTCCGACCAACAAAAAGAGCGACCTCGGAAAAGATCCGCTTGCCGCTCTCATCAACTATGCCATATAAGATTGACAGAAATGCCTTTTGCCACAGACTCAGGATCAGCTTGCCGGGAGCGAGCTTGCCTTTATTGTGTCGGCAGAATGTCTCAATAAACTTGACAACCCTGTTTGCCTTTTGCTGATTGAAAATGTATGTGCCATCCTCAATCCCTTTGATGATCATCTCATACAAGAGCTTGATCCATCTGCCAACAGTGATTGAGCCATCCTCAATCTGTTGGTAATAGGCTAAGATGTAATTATCCATCCAAGAACTCACTCAGTGCATCCTTTGGCTCTCCCTCATCTGGCAGAGTCTTGAGGATGTTGATCAGTGTCGCCACAGTGCCATTGGCTGCTGTGGCTGTCCTGTTGTATTCTGTGATGGCTGGATTCGCTGTCAGATTCGGTCTGCCTTTGACATATTCCTTGGTGACTGTCGCTCCGTACTCCTCAATGGCTTTTTCCAGATCGGAGAGGATCCGGATCTGCATCTGATACCGCTGGAATGTAGTTACAAAAAAATAATTGGACTGTGCGCCTTTTTGCTCTGCTTTTTTCATGATCTGCTCCGCTTGCACTTTCAAGCTCGCCGCATTTTTCGCCATCTCCGACCATCTCCCCTCAATTCTTGGTATCTCCAAAAAATTTTTACCACCTCAGAGCGGAACTCCTCCC
>Ga0326514_10000435_pt1 | contig 28612 bp, 47 predicted proteins | sample 3_2548_0518_D_FD_203653 | JGI IMG/M metagenome (GOLD analysis project Ga0326514, IMG submission 203653) | Bovine rumen microbial communities from UC Davis, California, United States - 3_2548_0518 | ecosystem: Host-associated > Mammals > Digestive system > Stomach > Rumen | place: USA... | reverse complement strand
ATTCAAAGGGGGGGTGTAAAATTTTTAGACCCCCCGGGGGTACCTTTTTAATATAATCATATTATATTCGTTATATTCGTTATATTTGACGTATATTTAATGATTATATTATTCATTGGCAACCAGTATTCCTTTCTTTAGTAACTCAAACAAACGGGTATCACTTTCTTTCACTTTAATGTAATCAAAGTTACGCACAATGCGATCAATGCTTTGCTCTAGCATTAGATTGTTGATCTCTGGCGGAAGTTCTTGAATCATTGAGCCATGTATACGATCAAGAAGAGCACTCGTATCGTAACCTAAAGCCTGGTCACAACTGTCCCATTCGTCGAACTCTGTGAATGGGTTGTGAGGATTGTCAATAGTAGTTAACCATACACGGTCCATACACATCACTCCTTTTACTTGCTATCGCTATTGACACTACACTACTGCACTACCGACAGTGTAGTACTAGCCACACCATACACCTTAACGATAGGAGTATAGCTATGGCTAGTACTGCATGCGTTACATGTTACTTAACAATACTGCTAACAGAAGATGTACTAATACCTAATTTATCTGCTATTTCCTGCTGCGTATAACCAGATGCATACATAGCCTTAGCAGTAGACGCCTTAGCCGAAGATATAGAAGGACTAGTACGGGGCATTGCCAATTTCTTAATATCTTCTGTTTTTGTGTTGTTTAATATAGAGCGTAATTTGCTGTCAGATATAGCGCCATGCTGTATAGCTTCCCATTCTTTATTAGAGATTTTAATGGTAGTCTTTTTTGCGCCAACTTGTTCTCGTGCTAAAGATAACGCCTGCGCCTTTGCTTTTCCGGCCCATTCTTTATCGCCATCTTTATCCGGATTAGCCTGCTTTCTAGCATTATATATTTCATTACCTAAAAGCTGGGCTTGTCTTTCTCGAGGTGCATTTTTTTGTGCTTCTTTTAATTGAGCATTTAAAGATGCTACCTCTTCAGAATATAGCTTCGCTGCTTCAGGATCCCTTTTTAAATTTGGCGTTTCCAAATATGCTTTTCTGGCTTTATTTGCCATATTTTTCATGGTATTTGCATATTCTGCATATAACGCCTCTTTTATATTTCCCGGATTTTCCCTAGAACCACCCGAAGTTAAAGTATATGCGTCCTTAGCCTCGGCCATTTTTGTGGATTTGGAATGTCGCTCTAATATCTTTCCGGTGGGTTCCTTTACAACTTTTCCATTTGCGTCAGTCTTGTAAATATACTCTCCGTTGTCATCTTTTAAATAACGTCCATTAGGACCTTTAAGTTTTACGGGAGCATACTCAGAGTAAAATCTCTTAGATTCGTCTTCGAGTCTTTCAATCTTCTCTCCAGTCTCAGGATCTGTATTCAGTTTAGAAATACCAGTCCGAGCCTTACGCATTGGAAGATCGTTAACCGGTGATTTAGCTCTAGAAATAATGGTTGATGCACCAGTACTTCCATCGCCATTGTCCTGCCACTTTTTCTTTAAAGCAGCAATGCCGCAATCTTCGTAGCAACCTTTCCAATCGAGCTGGTGCTTCTCGGCATCAATAACAACCTGGGCGTATTTAACCGCTCTAGCTATCTCGTCATCGGGTGCACCTTTAAGGGTCATGTCACAGAGCAAATTTGTAGATTTGCCCATCTCCATGCCTTTACGAAAACCATCGCCATCAGGTCCAACCTTCTGCATACCAGGATATGCCGGATATGCTTTCTTAGGATCGAAGTTTTCAAGCTCTTTTAAAGGTTTTGTAGACCGGATTTTAACACGATCAGACAACGGTATAGCGGTAACAGTATCGCCGTCAAAATCGGCTCCAGATAAACGTTCTGCCGCTAAATGATGTATACCAATTGCATCCGGCGCATTGGAAATGAGATCGCGCCCTTCTTTGTTCTTATTGTTTACGGTAACAATAGGAATCTCACCGGTGTACTGGTGAGGATAACGTATCAAGGCCAGTTTGGTACCGTCTGGATATGTGGGAGCGTAACACTCATCTGATTTTAACGAATTACACGGTAATATCAGCTTTGTGCTCTGGCGAGGAAGTGCCGCCGCTTTAAGATCTACCGCTGCAGCATCGCATTCCTCAGAAAATGTTTCGAGCATCTTCTTCTTAACAGTCGGATTCGTCATAGCCATGATTTCTGCAAACTCCTGGGCTTTCTGTGTCGCTGCCAGAGTAAGCTGCTTTTCGACCAGAGTTTTAGACTGTTTGGATAGCATCTGCGACGGTAAAGACTTAGTCCATGTCTGCCACGAGCCTTCTTCGTTTACGACGTTGATAGGAGACACTTTTGTATTACCATCCTTATCAACATAGTACTTCTGAATAAGGCCTGTCGCGTCCAATTGATCTGCGGTCTTAATGCTAGCACCAAAAGGATTACTAGCATCTTCTGTTTTAAGCGGTTTGAGTACTTTTGAAATATCACTTCCATCCGGCTTTGAAGTGTTGAACACAATGTCGTAGCCAGGTGGTATGTCATCACGATACACAGCCACGCCTTTTAAGAAATACTTTCCAGGTCCACCCGGTTCGTCATCAACCGCAATACGGCACTGCGCATAACGAGCTTTGCCTATAGAAATATCATCTACTCCTCTTCGAAGTTCTATGGTTCCATCGCGTTCGGCACCGCCTTCGCTAGGATACCGTATATAGACGCGCTTCATGTCAACAGGAGTAATTTCCATAGGCGACGGTTCCCAGGAGCCATCTAGATTCTGAATACGATCTATGTTTTCAAGACTACGGATTTTCGCACGATTCTCGTACACTTCCTGGTAGTCTACGTCTGGAGAATATAACACCTTAATCGACGTTCTCTGCTTACCATCAGATCCCAGCTGTTCGACCCAAATCTTGCCTTCCTGATAACCCTGCTCCTTGAGCAAAGCAACGGCATTTCCAAGTCGGCTTGCTGTGCAGCCTAATGCTAACTCTGAGCCAGTACCTATATCTACGTACTTTGCTTTATCGACAAACGCTTTAAGCTGTTCTGCTGTTTCTTGATTAACACGCGAATTAGCGGCTCGCTTCTCATTGAGCAATGATCGTACAGTTGCTTCTGGCAATCCTGTCATTCTAGAAATCTCAGTTTTAGAAATACCAGGATTCTCGTCGTATATCTTACGAACTATGCCCTCTCTGCGCTGCCGTTCTTCGGCTCGAGCATTCGACAATCGTTTACGATAATCTGTAGTGCTCATACCAAGTCCTTTAGCAATAAGGGTTTCAGCCGCTGCCGCAGACATACCCTCTTTGCGATACTGTTCTCGAAGCTCACCGACACGGCGATAAAAATTCGTAGAGCGCTGCGGGTTTTTTCCGCTACCCCAAGGATATCGTCCACTATGTCTCGGCGTGCCGTACCATTTACCATCGTCTGGCGATTCCGGTATCAAACCTTCGTAAATATCATCACTCATGGTATTCTCCCTTGAATTTCTTAAGCCACTTGTCGAGCGTTATGATTTGATCCATATGATGGGCTATTACTGATGGATCCGGTTGCGAAACATCGATGTCGGCGTAGTACCCGTCTTCATCAACTGCGGTCTGATAAATCGCCAGTTCGATACCTATCTCGCCAGGACGTTTTTTGTATTCCAAGCAGAATAACGCGGCATAGATTTCTAACTGTTTCATCGACGCAGGTGTTAGTCCGGTTTTCAAATCATGAATTCTCAGCAGGTGCTTGTTTTCAGAGAAAGAAATAGCGTCGGCCCAACCGAAGCAATTCTCTGAGTAAACCAACGCTTGTTCTGGAGTCAACTGAAAGCCTATGGCGTCGTTGACATAGTTTTTGAAGTTGTCAAAAATTACTTCCATGTCTATACAACTTTCGGGTATTCCATTGCGAAGTAGTTCTAATAGAATGTCGCTTCGTGTATAGCGAGTAACCTTAATCCCGTACTTAATACGGTCTTTAGCAAAGCTGTGTAGTATAGTGCCTATGCTAGTCGCGTATCGATTACGGTACCTAGAAATGAGCGTTTCCTGGTCGTAGTTTAGCCACGAATACTGACTAGGACTAAGAAACGCATGTGTGCCTTCACGCACGTCTCGTGAGTGATCGTTCCATAGCATGCAAAACCTCCTCTCTGTTCTCAGGATAAATGAACGCGGCAAACGACATATCGTCCATCATGTTCACATAGTAATCCTGGTTCGGGCGATGAGAAGCAGATGCATTCTTCTTGCCTTCAAGAGCAGCCCAACGATCTTCATAAAGAACCAGCATGTCTGGTATGCCTTGAATATCACTTGGGTCTAAATGCAAAACTAAACAGCCAGGAAGTCGTCGTTCAATCTCTTTTCGCAGTTCATGTTTGAATCTGTTCTCAAGCATTGTTGTTCCTCCTCATAAAAGAAAAAAGAGAGCCGAAAAAATCGGTTCTCTCTCTTCTATTATAAGCGATGTTTTTTGTACGAGCCCACAAACGCTGACTCATTAAACTTGCGCTTCTGTTGTATAGCTCTAGCAATAGCTATGTCTATTGGCGCATGCGATTTAAGATGATAGTAATACAGATCTGCGTATGGCGTATTCAATCTATCTATACGCCCGGCAGATTGGATCATGATTCTATAGCTGTAGTTTTGGCTATAGAATATCACCGTGTCAGTTGTTGTACAGTTCCACGCCTCAGCGCCTGCTGTGTACTGAACCAGGTAGCACCATCGTTCACCTTCGGGTACGGGTTCATGGATTTCCCCATTCCATTCATTGTATGGCACACCTATGGCATTCAGTGCATCGCGAAGCGTATTTAGCTCATATGTGTAATTGTAAAAGATGATGACTTTAGGATGCTCGTCTAATATTTCCAGTGTGTTAGTTAAACGACTAGGATCTTCATTAACCACTCGACGCATTAAATAGCATAGCTTACCAGTTTCGCGTATAGGTTTGTTGTCATACGGATCCCAACGATCCTTCCACACCTGTAAATATAACTTCTTGTCGTAATCGCACATAACGTTCACGTGATGCTGTTCTGCTATTTTAGCAAACTCCATTTTTACGTATACAAGATCGCGTAATCGTTCCAAGCGTTTGGTTTCAACATACCGATCAATCTTTGGAAACTTAGAGAATCTATTGAACACAGCATGCCTGTTTAAAAATTCACGTTTGTTCTTATAAAAACCGTTGGCCACAAACACGGGTATTAAATCTGACCAAGTATCGGCAGGTGTACCTGTTAAAAGAATCCAATGGTTTCTTTGTGCCAATTTTAAAAAAGCCTTGACCCATGCTCCAGATCCTATAAGCCGCTGTTCATCAAAAATGAAAAACGATGAATTTACATTAGTGTACTTCTTAATGTTATTCCATGAATCGATGTGTATGTCTATTTGAGAAAAGTCAAAGAAAGAAGCTTCGTCTTCCCATTCGTGTGAATCGCGCTTCTTCGCGGGACATATGATGTACAGGTCTTTAGGTCTACGCATTGGGGCGTCTTCGCCAACGCCGTTAACGCGTAGCTGCCCTTCGCATTCACGAATGTAAAAATAAGCAAGAGCGGTCCGACTCTTACCAGTGCCTACATCGGCTACTAAAACCGAACCGCTCTTTAACTTACTTATCGCTTCTTCCTGATGAGGGTACAGCGATATAGCCATAGAATATCACCAAGACATGTCTTCTTCTTCGGCCATCATCCTCGCCTCAATGGGATCCACGTAAATGGTTACTTCCATGCTACGCAGATACGCCTTGACGCCGGTCTGTCCATTAACTTCCCAGTTATAAGGGCGAATGATCAAATCGGCTCTAAGAATATCACTATAGTCCAACTGTCCGACGGTATCTTCGCTGAGAACCACGCCCTTTGATTCGCCTTCTGCTTTCATAAGAATCTTAGGCGGACGACCGGTGAATGATACCGATACAGGCAATGTATAGCGAATCATACCATCATACTCAGAACGTTTAACGTTCCAGCCCTTATCGGCCAAATCCTCAGCCATGACCTCATCCAGGATCACGCTAAAATGACGTTTTCCTGCAGCGTTAACGATGCGACCTTTACTGTCAGTTCTTTCCAGGCCTCTGAAGTTACGAAAAGTCAGTTTTACGTTCTCCAGTAATTCATTTCTTTCTACCATTTTGTTACTCCTTTCTTAATCAACCCACGGCAACTCTTCTTCAATTGACGTAGACGTATTTACATATAATGACATTTTGTCAGCAGGAACATCGGCGAACCTGAATTCGTCTGTATCCCCATACTTGGACATGGTGTCAATAGCTTCGGTCGCAAGATCGTCGTAATAACCGCGATCTATGATATCTAAAGGATCAACGTCTAATGATTCAACGTATTCAGCCTCAAGCCATCTGTAGCCTTTCGTTCCTGTTATAGCCATATACTGGCCTTCCGGTGTTTTACGGTACAAAATGCCACCACCAACACCATCTTTCACAGGACAAAATAGACCAACACGTCCGACAAACATATACTGATGTCCCTTAGCTATTTCAGCCAATAATTCCTCGTCTGAAATATCACTTGTATCAGCAAGCATGTTTTGCGCCTTCTTTGTCAGCTTACCGTTCCGAGAAGCCACTAGGCGTGCATCATAAATACTTTGCCAATACGTAACATCGCCCAGCTTCTCATTGAAGTCTAGATAAATATCACCTTTAGCAACAGACTTGGTTTCACAGAGATCTTGGAATACAATTTCTTCTCCACTGAACAACTTCTTGAATACATACGGCACCTGGAACTGGGCGCCAGTAGCCGTCCAATATTTTCCTTTCTTAGCCGCTTTCTTATTATCGCCAGGCACATAGCCATAGTACAATTCGCACACTTCTGGCGTTCTATACTTGGCAATGTAGACAGCTTGATTAACCAAGCACATCTTCTCATATGTAGCTTCATGCTCAAACGAATAACCGTATTGTTTCGCGAAGTCCATACAAAACTGTATGATTTCCGGCGTAGCGTTCGGGATTTTGATGGAATCAGTTTTGATGTGCGCAACAATAAAGCCACGCTTCTGCACTTCTTGCATCAACGTGACCATAAATAACGCACCTCTAAGCGCGACAATATTATTAACATTTCGTTCATCCTTAAACGGATTAGGGAACGTAGCGCTGGTGTAACCGTAAACGCTATTTATAACTATCTTCAACGCTTGCGCTAATTTGTCGGCATCTTCGTCACTGCCCAAATAAGGCGCAAGTTTGCCGTCAAGCATTCCTCTCGCGGCATCTAGATTATGTCTCTTAATGGCTATTCGCGCATCGAGAATATCGGTATAGTTCTTGGTGTAATCACCGAAAAGATTCATGGCTCTTATACTGTTGGGATGCAGCGACGCTACATCGAGTAACGCCACATCGGTATACATTCCCGGTTCGCTGTATACATATCCACCGAATCCGACGTCTATACCCCGATACATATTCTTACCGTTTACGAACGCATAATCCGGAAACGTATCTCTTATGTCTGGATAATTAAGACTCGGATGGCGATTGTCGCCAAATATAATCTTAGTAGTATGCTGCCTTGTAGTGTTAATCACTTTAAGCCCAGACAAATCAGCTAAGATCTCACGTGCAACAAAATCCTGATATGTAGCCTTAAATACGGCTTCCGTAGCCATGACATCGTTCTTACAATACTCGGCTACCAAATCCCACTGATCTTCTGGTGCTGGTTCGTCCCAGGGTATACCCATCTCTTGGTGATGAATACCAAGTTCAATTTCCCATTTCTTAAGAGACTGTTTCTTCGATGAGTAATCCAAAATATCAGCGAATCCAATTTGATAAGCATTGACAAACTTAACGTCATCTTTACCAGCCACGATATCTCTAGACAACTGCCAAAGCTTATAGCAATCGTATCCAAGCATGCGCGCATAGAGAATATGATTGTCGTAGCCGCGGTTGTTGAATCCGACCGTTTTTTGTTTCGCAAACCATTCACAAAAATCACTGGAAGGATTGAACTCCACATGAATTTCTGGTTCGTCTAAGTATTTCCAACAAATGAGATATAAGTTCTTATAAACTTCGCAGTCCCAAATAATTATACGATCGTCTTCAAAGTCAGTATCGGTTTCGTTGATTACGCCATCGTCATTATGCTCCACGTCTTTACTACAAAGATGCATTTCACTTACCAATCGTAAGCATTTGTCCTTGCTATTAGAACTATGCAATGCAAATTGCTGTAATTGCGGTGCATAATCGCGAAGATCGTAAGAAACACCAACAGAATATAAGTCATCCAATGTAGACTTTATGGCGCTTATACTCTGCGATGTAGACGAAAATTTGCCTTTGCGTAAATGCATGTCTATGTAATTACGTAAGTGCTTATCGTCTTTGAATCCTTCAAAGTCTAACACGTTGCCCTTCCTTTCTTTTACTGGCAAACCGCCAGACAAATGGGCAACCGGAATATCATTGCATGCCGTAAGCTTACGTCGCAACGCAGACTTTCCAGTAAAGACTTTCACCTCTATGTCATCATCATAAATAGCCCGCAGCTCGGTAGGATCGCCATTGTAAATATAATGGAGATGGATACCCGCTCCAGACTTACTAAGTTCAGCATAGGTTGGTGGCCACTTGTTAGCGGCTTCCAGATTCTTTTCCAATGACTTCTGTCCATCTTCTTTGATGTCAAAGTCAATAACAATATGGTGCAGAGGGACGCGTACATAATGAATCTCGCTAGTAAGAATATCACTAAGCGTCTTTGTACACTTGTCCCATGAAGTCTCAAGTCTCCCGTTAGCGTTTGGCAACTCATATTGAGCCGGCCAATCTTTAGCCATCTCGTCAAACAGCGACGGCTGCTTTCTAAATATCAGCCACTTGGTTTCTTCTTCTGGATCTGGAGGATGCTCCGGCTCTAAGCCGAACTTCTCTCTCTTAAAGCCCATGAACACTGACGAATAATGCGTATCGCCGGAGTGATAGTCTGATTTGAAATCTCTAAAATAATTCTCCATCTCAGAAGAAAATATCCGTAGACGCATTCGACTATCTTTCGGTATGTTTGCGTATTCACAGTATTCGTTATACCTACGAAATGCCTCCTTTCTCGGCACCAGTGGGGTAGTTAAAAAATACTGCAACTCGTATTGCATAAAATCATAGAAGTCATTCGTAGCGGCCAACATGGAAGTGGGTACATAAGACGCATAATACTGTTCACCCATACTATTGTAAATATCCAAACAGTGCTGTGCTATCGCACCCTTCTCAAATGCTATACGGCTCATGAGAATATCATAACGATCGGTGGGAACCAAATTGCCAGTAGGCCTAACATCGATTAATCTTCGTAACAAACCGGATTTGGCTTCGGTAATTTTAACGGGCCTATTCGTAGCAATTATTAAGAAAGACTGTATAACAGCCGGATACTTGGACTTAAATTTTTCTTCGAGTTCCATCGTCTCATGCGATACAATAGAATTCAAACGTGTGTTATCTTCGATTTTTGATAAGTCGCCATCGTGCTCAATTGCGAGCAGCGGATTGCTACTAAACGATTCCATAGCAAATGGTGTATTGGATCGCCCGAGGTCACTAGAACGAAATGGTTTCCAATATCCAGCAAATAGCTCTTGAATAATATTGAGCATTGTAGATTTGCCAGCTCCAGCGGTCCCATAGAATACTAAAAATTTTTGAAGATGCTTGCTAGCTCCCGCTATAACAGCGCCGATGGTCCATTTGATTTTAACGCCTTCTGTTCCATACAGAACAGTAATTAATTCTTCGAAAGCGCTATAATCGCCTTCGCCTATAGCATACGGTAGCTTTTTAGTAGCGTAATCTTCGCGAGTAGTTTCCATATTCGCAAATATCACTTTACCATCAAGCGCTTTGCTAGCATCCCAAGTGTCTCTCATTTGCTTCTTACAGTACTTGTGCCAGCGATCAATAGAATCGCTATCGGCATCCGACATCAGTGCCATAAAATAACGATTCTGCGGATTCTCGGTTTTGAGACGATCGGTCTCTTTTCGTATCTCGTTATCGATCATCTCAACTATAGTTCCTTCACTGGTAGACCACAATTTCGTATTCGGATTCCACACAGCATAAAAATCGCCGCCGCGTATTAAGAGATCTTTTGTGTTAAGGTTTACCTGAAATCTGGGCCGAACTATGAATCCATTTCTAGTCTCTTTCAACCCGATTTTGTAAAAATCTAATGACACATAAAATCCCTCCTTTCAGTAACATTTTTTGTACGTACGAACCTTCCGAACCCTTTTTCGGAAAAAAAATGACAAAAAAACTATTATTTAAATTTAATTTTTCTATAATTAAATAAAAGGGGGTTAAAAATCGGAAAAAGGTTCGTAAACGCTGCTTTTACACTAAAATCTGTACTTTTTTGCAAGATTCGACGCTCAATTTTGTAGAAATTACGAGCTTCGAACCCAAAAATTACAGGATTTTAGGCACTCCGAACTCCGAAATTACGAAATTATGAACCTCTTTCCAAAAAGGGTTCATACGTGAATCAAAAAAGGTTCGTGATTTTACGATGTTTCCATGGCCGTTTTTATTGAATTTTCGGCTCATCCAGGTCTCTAATCTGTCGGCAACATAGGCTCCATCGAACTCAAAATTGGTCTGCGAATCTAAATATAAATTGTGTATGAATTCGCGAAACCAGTCAGCGGGAGACCATTCGTCATAGATCTCTTCACTAGCACGAATAGCAAGAGCCACCAACATTTCCAGTACAGAACACGATGACTTAGGTCCAGGCCATTCTTGATTGGTTTCTTCACAATATCTACGAGTTAGATCGCAACCGTCTTTTAACCGGTTCTCATCATCAATCAGGACATAATAAAAATCAGTCGTCCACAGTTGTCGCAATAGTAAGTCATAGTGGTGACTAAGACCTGTCTGATCGCAAAGCCACTCGTAATATCCATTGTCATCAAATGGATACCCATTTACTAGAGTATTAGCCATGCTCTGTCACCTCACTAAAACTCATCGCCATCTTAGTGATCATATAGACCTTTCCTGGACGAGCCGCTGAAATGATACAGACATCAGGATCTTCATTAGCACGAAACTCAGCAAGAGCATCGCCAAATAGCTCATCCTGGTCTACTATTTCATTGTCTTCCGTGGCCAAAATATCATCTGTGACGTAATAAAACAGCTCTACGCTATCCTCTTCGGGAGCATCGTCGAACTCGGCTTCAGGAACCACAATACCATAGCCATGCCCTATTACATTTACCGCTTTGCTATCCGCTGCACTATCGACCTCATTCGCAATATCAATGTGGTAATCGTCGTCTTCAACGGGGTTGTCCCGGTACATCTTACTGTATGGCGTGTAGACATCTACTTTCCTAGCGCTATAGCCTTCGAGTGAAGACTTACTAGCGCCGGTTTTTGTTTCTTTTTGCTCACTATCTTTTGAAATATCATTCTTGGTCTCGGTGCGGGGCTGGCTCAGGTGAGCCTTATATAGACTCACCTGTCTGTCGAGTTCTTCAAGATACATGGCTTCGTATTTCTTATCGAGCACGTGCTTGCCAAATATCCATCCGCCGACAAAGCCAATACCAGTACCGCCAAGGAATAGACCCAACTTAATGAGCATACCCTTGGAAAATATCATTTTATGCCTCCTTATTCACCTTATAGATCCATTCCCTATAGGCCACCGGATCATCTACGGCCGGCTTCTTATCCTCATCATAGAGAATATAATAGTCGTCATCCGCCTTGATTGATACATCGAGGTCCTTAAGCGGGTTGAACAGCGGCTCCATACCGAGTACTTCGACCCAGATAGCGCCATCGTCTCTATTCGGGATGATACTAGTCTGAATATGTACTCTTCTAGTTACATTTCCGTCTTCGATCTTGTTGCGTTTAGCACCAAATACTGCCCCATAAGCCGTGCGAGGAGTTTTCTCCTGATTCAGCCGGAATATCTGATACTGAATGCGGTTGAAATCGATAAATTCCTCACGATGAATAATATTGTTAATTAGACCTTCCTTGTTCACGCACATGGACTGATTCATTGTTGCGTCTTTACTAGCAACATCAGATGTTCTAGGACTCCACTCGAACGCAAACAGCTGATTGTAGGTCTGTTTGTCGATCTTACCGGTTCTTTCTACGACCTTCTCAGTCGTTTTATTCCCGTTTTCGTCCACTTTCTCGACAGTCTTGACTTCTTCTTTGATACCCGTGGCATAATATCTGTCACGGGCTTCGCCTTCCGTTTCGATCACGCGTTTCCGGTACGATGCAGTGAATGCCGCCAGACTAGAGAAAGCCATAGCCACGTTCTCATACCTCACCTTGATGATGTGGAAACCACCTAAAGTACATCCGATCATAGCTGCTGTGAGTCCAGCAGTTACGGCGTAGCACCTGAACAGTTTCCAGGCACACCTAGCCGTAAATATCCGTCTGTCATTATTCGCATCGTATTCGATCTCCTGTGCAGTAGCTTTCGCCTCGGCTTCTTCCACCATGGACATGTTATCGTCGTACTCAGACAGAATATCCATACATTTGGGCGTAGCCATACAACCGGATACAACCGCTGCCACACCGCATACGATACCAGTCCCGATCAGGATCTCAGGACTCTTCTCTCTTACAAAAAGTTTCGATGCGTTGAATGCACGTATTAATGTTGCTTTGATACCCATTATTTACTCCTTTCAGAATATCGTTTTACTTAATCAACACAGGTCCGGGCATCTCGATACCGTAATACCCTCCACCCATGGGAACTGCTCTAACGTCGTCTGGATTCAAGTTTTCCCAACCGTAGTCGCAACTTGTCCATTCTACTTTAATGTTGGGCATATGCTCCTGCCAGAACTCAAAATACTGACGCATGCTCAACCGGCCGTCGTATTTCATAACGTGCTTTATGATCTTCTGTGCCACATCTTCTGACGCCCATTTGTCCGTGACCTTAATATCACGCCACTCACGCCATGATCTAATAGACACACGTCCGACAGAAGAATCATTTAAACTGGATCTCTCACCGCCACGGTATCTTCTCGAACCATCGCGACCGCGCATTCTACCGCCTGAGATTCCATTGAATGTGCCATATACCATGTCTGCGAAAATATCACATATGCCGTTAGCCACACCAGGCAACCATCTGTGCCAAAGATAGTACTCAAACACATCCTTCGGGTTCTCAGGTATGAATGTCTGTAACAGTCTTCTACCAAGAGATGGCTTAACTTCTGCAGACGGTATCTCTACTGGCTTATCTGTCTGTTTAGACTGAGTAATCTCATCAAAATTCATAGACTCACCTCAAATATATAAAGAATGACAAAACTAAAAGGAGCCCGGTTTTTACACCAGGCCCCTCTCGGCCTCCCTTTCGGGAATATCAATTATTCGGTTACATCCATTGTTACTGCCTCTGTTGCCGGAGCAATAATCTGCTCAACGGCGTCGGACATTCTTCCTACAGCTTCGTCGATCTCATCCGTGTCCGTCTCCGGGATCTCGGGAAAATCAACTACGACATTATCTGCGAGTGCAGTCTGATCCTCGTTGAGAACGCTGACCGGAAGCGAGAGAGTAAGATCGATGGTGTCTCCATCTTCATCTTCGCCAGTAAACTTGCAGTAAGCGACGCCCGCTGCTGCGCCAAGCACTGCCGCCGCGCCAATTTTGACTGCGGTGGGTGCATGCACTACAGCATGAACGCCCTTCTTTACAGGGTTTACTACGAAACGAGTGAAGAAACCTTCCTTCTTCTCAGCTTCGATCGCATTTCCAGCGGGGGCTGTTGCACCTCCTGTCTGCTGTTCCTGATCCGGAGTGGGCGGGATTACTTCGCCTTCCACTCTTTCCATAGGTTCTTTTGTCCAATCTGCCATCTTTAATTCCTCCTTTACTTTATTGGCATTGTTGGTTGTTACCTGTCATTAAGTGCCGTGAAAAAATATCAGAGGAGATGACAAATTACTCTGTCGCTCCTCGTCCATTCATCTAGTCCCAGTCCGGCCTATATCCCTTGAACTTAATCAACCGCACGGCTCTTCCGAGTTCCGGATCTACGACAGCCTCTGAAGTATCAACTGATAAGAGCTCAAAATCCGGATTGACTCCAAATTGTTTCAGTGCTTCGAGGTTCCACTTCAAGCCCATGGATTCGTACAGTTCGGTCAGATCTTTCGGGTCGCCATCGCCCGACTGGTATCCGGAGTGATACGTAACAATGAAGCTGTCATTATACGCATCTACCAGCCCCTCGATCCAGTCGCTGCAACCGTAGAGATACTGTCCGGTAATTGTCTCCTGCATGAGTTCTGTTCCGTGTCCAGAATGTACAACATTGGCATACTCTACGGCTTTAACGGCTTTGTTCGTCTCTTTTGTTACATTTTTCTGAATATCATTAGCTTTCTCTTCGCCAACAGCCTTCTTCGTCTCATGCATGAGCGCCGCATAAGCCGTCTGGCCTACCTGTACTGTGGAGTTCAGTGTCGCGATGGTCTTTGCATCGATTCTGTTAGATGCAATAGCACAACCGGCTGAAGCGATACCCAGGCCTACAGGCAGTACCAGGGTCTTACCAACTTTAATGGCTTTCTCTTTCTTACTGACTGTCTCTCCATTGGCTTCACGATCCTCGATCTCGTCGAGAATATCATTGCACTTAGGCCCAGCCTTAAAGGCAGCAATAATCGCACCAGCTTCCAGCACGATAGCAGCTGCTGTAAGAATGTTGGCTTTGTTTTCTGATGCGAACTTCATCCCCGATTTAAACAACGATTTGAGTTTCATAACAGTTTCTCCTTTCTAAATATCATTTAAAGGCCGGATTGATAATGCCGTCGCTTACGGAAGGTGTCGTAACGAGCGCCTTATACCAGGACGAAATGATGTCCGTTCGAGCCAGATCCTGCCCGGCGATGGTTCTTTCGGCGGCAGAAATATCCAGATTGGTCAGCTGCTCGAAATGATCCTGCTTCATGTCAAGGAGCAGGTCATCAAAGGCGCAGATACGCCGCGCCGCATTGTGCAGAGACTTTTCCAGAATATCATTCTTCTCATTGGCTTCCTTAAGCGGACCAGACAGCCAGCTTGCACCAAGACCAATGCCGATAACTCCCGTAGCAGCCAGTGCTCCGGCAATTAAGATACCAGCGCTTTCTTTGCTGATGCGGCGCTCATAGTCTTTAGCTTCTTCCGGGTCCCAGCCCTTCTCTACTTTCTCTTCGATTCTCTCTTCTTCGTTCTCAGCCCATACATCGACCGCAATCTTTCCGGCTAAATATCCAATGGCACCAATACCACCGACTACGGCCACACGACCTACAAAACCTACGATTTCCTTTAACATGTTATTACTCCTTTCGTTGAGTGAAATATAAAAGGAGAAGAACCCGTACATTTTATACGAGTTCTCTCCTCTGAGTTACTTATTAGCGGAGGCCTTTCTAGCCTCTTCGCGAACAACCTTCGCCGGCCTGATCTTGTGCCCATAACTAGAATTCTTCATAACCTGCACTAATATCATGTACAGTTTCAGAATCGTTGTCACGACACCAATTGCCAGCATTAAATTTGCTGCTGTCCAGAGCATTAGCTCACCTCCTTTCTTTAGCTTCTCATTATGAAGCATGAAAAAAGAAAGAAGGCCAGCTGAAATATCAACTAGCCTCCCGATCATCATCAATCCTCAGTCTTACGATTGTTGAAATCAATCATCGCAAAGACCAAACAGATTATGGCAATGACGATCAAGACTTCTCCTGAAATTATCATGCGCGCCTCCTTTCTTAATTTATTTGTCATTAATAGCCATGAAAAAAGAAAGGGAGCGATGTAATTGATTTAAACGATCAGTTCACCAACTTTTACTTCGACGCCGGCTTGTTCCAGTATCGAGCTTACAAATGCGTTGTCTCGTCCGCGCTCTTCAGCACACGCAAATACCATTACGTGGTCCGGGTGTTGCTCGGTCAGATCCTTTGCTAATTTTAATATGTCTTCGATACGCGATCTTCTCTCCGGATCGCGAGTGTATGTATAAGTTGCTTCTGCCATATTACTCCTTTCTGCTCCCTTTCATTAAGAAGTATGAAAAGATGCCAGGCGTTTTCTTGCAATCTTCTTTGCGTATGTGGAGAAGTTACTGAGATTATCCGCCTCCAAATTGTATTCAACAGCCAGCTCGCGAATACGTGCACGCCTTTCTTTATCCATGCGCTTGTGTTCATCTTTCAAAGCCGGATCATCTTTCCAGTTAGGATGTACTGCTTCGAACTCCAGTATGCGAATCCAGTGTTCCGCAATGATCTCTCGAGCCGGTGCGCTTGCATTCCAGGCGTTGATGCGTTTTTCGGCTTCGGCCTCGCAATCGTGCTTGAAACGTGCTACGTCGTTCTCATTAAGGCCGAGAATATAAAGGTAATCTTCCACCTCGATGAGCGTAAGATGGTCGGCAGCAAGCCTGGTTTTTCTTTTTCTATTCGAGGCGTCAGGATAGCCAATCTCGATGCTAACAAGTGCCGCGATGTAGTCATCTCTGGCTTTTTTAGCGACTGCCTCCATTAAGGCGAATACCGAATGTATCGGAATATCTTTCGCTACCAGCGGCGGCATTTCGTATGTGTCCAGTAAATTGTCTTTTCTCCCCATTGTTATTGTCCTCCTATTAAAAATATAAAAGAAAGTTGTATAGCGCGCTTCGAACACGCGTTTCCGCTAGTAGTACTAGCGGCGGTCTACCGTTAGCCTATTATGGGTAAGTTTATACTCTCCTCAAACTTTCTCATTAATAGACGTGTTTTTGCTACGACCTAGTCTACGGTTTCGTACTCCTTGATTCTTCCGTACAGCACCGGGGCGTCGCGGTGTAATACGTAACTGCCGCCGGATATGTATTTCATATACGGGTAGAGTTTCCGCACTGCTTTTTCTACTTTGTCGCGATTCTTACCAACGGCTATAATCTGCTCATTGCCAAACGGTACAAATTCTGTGAAAATATAAATTTTCATCGTAACCTCCTACGACTTAGTCTATGAGTTCACGCACGCATAAGCGGCCATGCATCGGGTTTTTATTTCCATTACCATAAAAAATATAATCGTAGCCGTCGGTGTTGACGACTCGTACGATCTTCGGATAATCTTTCTGCAGAGCTTCAAACAATTTTTCTTTCGATGTTGCTACGGCAATGATTTCCTCTCTCTTCAGAGAAAACGACATGTTCTGTTTCCAAATGTCTTTGCATTCCACAAAAATATAAGCTTTCATTGTTACCCCTCCCTTTAATTACAGCAGCCTCATCGACATCAGGATCTCGCCATAGGACTCGCCGGCAGAATATCTTCTCTCAGCTTCCAGTCTCTGATAGTTTGTGGGCGTCTTGCGGCAGTAGTAGTGCAGATTGGTACGCCGATCATAGAAATGGCGCAGGTTCGCGTCCATGAGGCGATTTACACGGTTAACGCTGACGAACTCGTCCATGCCCTTAAATATCAATCTGATAGCGGCTGCTGTGAGCGGCAGGACCACTTCCGGGTGCTTTTTGGTGAATTCGCAGGCCTGGTTGGCAGCATTCTTAACTGTTCTCTTAAATTTAGTCCATTTACTATTCTCAAAGGATTCAATATTGTCAAAATTGTTGTACATGTTCTTACTCCTTTACTTTTTAAAATATAAAAGGAGAAGAACCCGTACATTTTATACGGATTCCCCTCCTTTGGGACACCTATCTCCTGAACTTCAGCAAGTCCAGAGGATTTTTGAAGGTCGATTTTGCGTTCCTAAAATCTCCAGGCATAGCGTCTTCGCCTGCTGCGAACTTCATCCACTTTTCAGTACTTTCCGCGAGCATCTCGTCGTTATGCTTGCTCAGTCTCAGAGCACAAGCGACTGTACCGATGCCTACCAGCAATTGTACGCCGGCCGATGCGAACGTTGTGATCAGTGATGTGCGATTCGCGCTACGTTGTGCTTCGATCTCCATCTCTTTTAATTTGATGGCATGCTCTCTCTTGTCTCTTTCAAGATCCCTCTCACGGACCCATTGTACATCGTGCTGTACTGCCGTGAGCTCAAACTCTTTTTCCTTAAGTTTGCGAGCGTGCTCAAATTTCAGGTTTTCGAGCGCAATTGCGTGATCTCGCTGATCCGCGTTCTCGTCCAGCTTTACTGCTGTTTCCAGTTCGGTGTGTCTCAGTTGCTCCAGTCTCAGATACTGAGCAAGCGCCTCTTTGTCGAGTCCCTCTTTATTAAGAAAGACCTCAAGTGCTTTCCCAGTCGCAGCGTCTAAGCCTGCCTCGAGACTCATTGCCTCTTTGCAAATTTCTTCTGCCATTCTGATTCCTCCTTTATTGGAAAATCAAGATTTACGGGTTCCATTAACGGCGATGAAAAGTCAAAAGAACCCGCCATTGCCTTTGTAGTTAGCCCAGACGTCATAAAGCAAAGCGGCAATCATTAAGACCGCCCATACCTTAACCACCAACGCGATGGTCAGAGCGCAACAGAATATCAATGAGACGATCCAGGCGACGACAGTAAGCAAGAGCCACGCACCGAATGTGATCAGAAGAAGCGCGATCATGCTTTTTCCTCCTTGTCTTCATCTTCGGGTTTAGCGCTGGTAATGGCGTTTACACCATAGTTGACCAAATACCCAGCCAGAAAGATTATACTGGCTACCGGCAGGTTTACTTTAAAAAAGCTGAATACTATCATGGCTACCAGAACGACAGCAACCAATACCAAGCAAATATCAATTGTCTTCATCTTCGATTACCCTTTCTAAATCGTTTACTACTGTTACCTCAAGCTGCACAATGTCGCCGTCGTTGAGATAGTCAAAGTCGGCTGTGTCCCAACGGATAGCGATCTTATCCTTGTCCGGATTCGTCCGGTCAATAAAAAAGGCACCGTCATAGGTGTCCTTAGTATTGTATTTGCCGATAAAGTAACCAAGTATCATTCCTACAAGTACGACGCCCATGTAAGCCACTAACGGTAATGTCATTTCTTGTTCCTCCAATCCACGCCATCATAATCCTTATCAAGTTTTTCCGCGATAAAATCATCGTCCAGGCATGCCCAGTCTATGAACGAGTCGATTACGGCCAGCTCATCCTCTGTCAAAGATACTACTATTGTTGAATATCCAACCTTTGTAATGGCATATAAAGAAGTTTTCCTTACTACATCAGTACCGGCATCCAGCACACAGATCTTAGAATCCTCTAGCTTTTTGACTCGTTCGGCCAGAGCAATCCATGTCTCACGATTTGAATCGTAATATGCATCAGTACGCGTATTAGCTCTTTCTATATCTTTCCTTACAGAATTAATCCTGAAAATGAAGAAGCCTAACGCTGCGGATGCGCATACAAGCCAAATAGCTACCGCCAGCAGTAACGCGCTTATGTTCATTCTTCTGCCTCCTTTTCATGCGGTTCAAGCTTAATGCAGGTGATCGTGCTCAAGGGAAACAAAAATCCATTTTTCGGCTGTCCCTTAACCCCGTTAATGCAAAGGCACCCTTTCTCGATAGAAACGTTTACGTCAAGGTACTCTTTTCTCTTCTTATCGCCGTTCGTGTACAAGAACGATACGCGTTTCACATTACCCATAAATATCAATCCTCCTTCTTATTCTGCTTATTCTGCAGTTTCTCGAGATTCCAGCCGTATTCGTTCTGCGTCCAGAGACAGCAAAGAACGTTCCACACAAAGGCTCTGTCGTGCGGTTCATCGTCGTCACCACGTTCATATTTGAGGTAGTGCCGGATAGCGCTATCAAAATATCTTTCGCATGGAATCCCCTTCTGCCAGTTGTTATCGCCATACTTGGCCGCTCCAGCCTCGAAATGTTTAGCAACGGCCAGGATCATAGATTCGGGCTCGCCTTCCCAATTGTCATCGCAGAAGGCTTCAAGGGCATCGTAAGCATGGGTGGGGTTATGATTTATATGATACCAGTTCATTGCTCCTAGTATCTTTGCCTCTACAGGCAACTGAATGTGATCGAAATATCCAGCAATAACGCTGAGGGGCAGCAAATCGCACCGCCCCTTACCCTTCTGGATGTCACGAACAGCGCCGGAAGGAAACTCCGTTCTGTTGCCGCTATCTTTGATCATCACAATGTTGTCGTCTTTAATCATGGTGATTGTTTCCGCTTTCCCCGCTGCTTTTTTAATAGTTACTTCATCTACGGCAGAACGACCGCCATTTAAATTATCGTACGTAATCATGCGTTTTCCTCCCCATCTATTACTACCGCTGCAGTGGCAAGTGCATCGTTGGCACAATATTCGGCTACCAGTTCCTTTTGATCCATTTCGAACTTCATTCCATTGATCTGCGCTTGGACTTCCAGATATTTAGTATACGTTTCGTTGGCCAATTCAGTTAATTTTTTCTGGGTTTCCAGCATGTCATCAAGTGACTTATCGGTGTTCTTGTACCACTTCAACACCCGTTTATTAAACTCTCCTTGAAGATTATGCCGCTTAAGATTATGTGACAAGCAGACATAGATATCGTCAATGTTTTTTTCAATTTGGCGCAAATATATAGCCATAGCTAATTCTGCTGCGGCCATAAATACGCAAACCAAAATTGTGAGCTTTTCCATGGTTACTCCTTTCTACAGCAATCTCATAAGCCTGCTCAACATGCTGTTGCGATAGTATTCGCTACTTGTGGTCTGCATGATACGCTGAACACTGGCCGCACCAACCCGAACGACATCCGGATTATTCGTACAGATCTCTATAATCTTATTTACTTTGTCGTTCTTGTAATAATCGGCATGGTCTTTAAGCGCTGCGGCTTCGATGGCCTTGATTACGGCCTCTTCATTTGACATAGTCGCATCAGTGGCCGCATTCAGGCAAATATCAATAGCATCGGGCTGCTTCCGCTCCGTCGTTTTAGCAGAAAGCAGAACGCTGGCGAAAAGTGCCAGGCCGGCAGAGATCTCCTTCGGGTGTTCGGATACAAACACGATTACACTATTAAACCAATTACTGATCTTCATTCTATTTCTCCTTTGCTTGTGTTTTCGTGATAAGCGCCTGCATATTCGTATACGGGGGTTCTATGACTTTGTAGAAACTAATAGGTTCTTTGGGCCAGAAGTCTTCCTCTTCTTCGGAGATATAGTGAAATTCGCGAAATATCGGTTTCTCGGAAAATCTGACGCACACTCCATAGGGATTAAAGTTATCCAAATCCACTAAAAAAGTGTCAGCTTTCATGTAATGTTCACTATGCCTGCTGATAATACACTTCCAGGCGATACAAGAATTGGCCGGCATTTCGGTTGACCAACCAAAGTCTTTGTCTGTAATAATCGCTATGGCGTTGCGAATATCAAAGGCGTCTGCATCCGTCCAGTGATCCATCGCGGTAGTACCGAACAGACGTAAAACGTGCTCGAGGTAATCCTTAGCACGTTCCGGACTATTAAATTCAAGCATGATTTTTCCTTTCTATTTGAATTTGCTTTGTAAATCCGTAGTTGATTCATTAAATGCTTTTATAAATTTCTCCGACTCGGATAAATATTTTTTGCGAGCAGAATCACATCGAACGCATGCCTCAACGAGCTTACGTTCGTTTTCCGGTGTTTTCAAAATATCAAAGATGGTATACAAAGTTCTCTTACTCGGAAGTTTCGTACCTTTACAGTACGCGTATACGCTATACATGTTTGTTCCAGTACACAAATCTTTAGCAAGTTTCCAACGACTAATGTCTTTTTCTTGTAATTCTTTGGAAAGCCAGTTAGCAAATACGGTCATGATTACACATCCTTTCTGTATTTCCGTATAATGCTTTTATGGAGTTCTGTCGGAACGTCACACACGCAGCAAAATAAGGCCATTTCTGCGGGGCTTTCGGCTGTTACTTCTCTTTCCAAATCCACAAGTGTGCGGTTGCGTTTGTTGAGGTAATCAAGCCTGTCGCTTGAAATGAAACTATAGTTGGACGTCAGGCAAGCGAAGTCAGACCAGCTGTCATAATTGTCAATAAAAAACTGGCATATAGTTGTTTTGGTTGTTCCGTTTGGAAATATAAATGACGGAAAGCCCGGTCTACCAGGATAGTTTAAATGGCGATACTGATACGGGAGCGCACGATACCTTATGAGGAAATTGTCGCACATTTTTTTCTTGTCTTTATCCGATGCGAACTTCAACTCTGATTTAAACAACGTTTCGAACTTCATAATGACTTCTTCTTTCTAAAATATAAATCAGCAGAGATCCTTCACATACGGCAGGGTTTCAAAGGCCTCAATCAGCTGGTTCCATTCGTCGAGTTTGTGGTCCTTACGCTCGGCCCGGATCTTGGCGATAGTCTCGTAGTTGAGCATCACGGTACGCTTCTGGTTGTAACAGCAGGGCAGCATCTGTATGATCGTATACCAGAAGCTCTTATCCTTGGTCTCAAGAAACGCAACTCTTTTCTGATTGAGCCAGTCGATGAGCCGAGTGAAAAGACCATAATCGTCGGCATAAATATGCTCAGTGCTGAAATCTTCCATACGAAGATCCCGGGAATGGATTTTGTGCATGGTAGAGCAGGAATTGGCCACAGTACCGACCTTATAGGTGTCGAATTCCTTCCACCAGTAGAGTGGCGCTGTGATGTCCAGGGTCACAACAATCATACGACGATACTTGGCATGGGTACTGCCGCCCGCAGAAAGGCGCTTAGCCAGCTTGAGGTCATTCGGGCCGATTGTTACTTCCGGCATTCCGTCAGAATATCTAAAGCCGCCGGTCCAGTATGTGTCATTAAGCTTCCAAGAGTTCATTGGATTGCGCATTCCGTGCATAGCAACCCAAAGTGTTGTGGTGTGTAAGGACAGGTTTTCAACAGTTAACATAGTTGCTCCTTTCTTTTTAAAAAGAAGAAGAGACCATGAGTTACATGATCTCTTCCTGGGTGAATGTAGATATGATTTATATGGGTTTCAAGACGGTACGATCTATTATTAACCTCCTTTCACTCTGATCGCCCATTAATATCAATGAAAAAAAGACAAAGCAGAAGAGCCCGTGGAATCCACACGAGCCCTTCGCTTGATGGAGGTAGGATAATATGTCAAATCCGTCGTCACTATGAGACGGACTTACGAATCTATCTAGTTCTCCTTCTTCATTATTAGCAATGAAAAAATAACAGAAGTGATACATTTAATGCTCATGTCTTCTGTTCTTCATTATGTGAAATGAAAAAAAGAAAGATCGGATTTGAACCGATATCCCACAATAATGTGTGCTACTCCCATTGAGCTACTTTCTCTTCATTATAGGCATTGTTTTTCTTGCGAAATATAAAAGAGAAGGAGCGATGAATAAACATTATTCGTTAATCAACGCTTCATAATTTTTAGTTCTTTCTTTAAAATCTTTCGACAGACCTTCGGCTTCAAAGCCCATAGCCGCGAGAGTCAGTCCAATGACCAACGAGGTATAGTACAGCGTATCGGTCAGCTGCGAATCGGTGATTTCATCAGCTGCGCGATTGTATACCGCTTCCTTGAGCATGTCAAGACCCTCACTAAAGGTTTTGAGAATTACGTCTGGTTCTGGATTTTTTACCAGTTCAATTATTTTAGCATCAAATTCAACTGTCAGCATAATTACTCCTTTCTGCCCCTTCTCATTACGGGCCATGAAAAAAGAGAAGATACCTTGTTTTTAGATATCTTCCCTCTTAATGTTACTTAAATCCGTATTCCTTTAACTTTTCCTCCTTTCTACTGCCTTTCATTACAGCCACTGCAACAAGATACCTATTCTCATCAATATCCCATTTTTCTGATATGAAATCTCTAGCTCCAGCCCCTTCCATAAGATAATCGCCAATCCGAGCGTGCACATATTTTCTATCTAAACGTGCACGAGTCAGACCACGACCTTCTTCGTACCAAGGTCCGTCGCTATTCACATCAAATATCTTGATGAGAATACTCATGTTACGGTTCCTTTTTACCATTTTCTCTTTAAAATCTTTGAATGTCATAGTAATACCTCCTTTTTAACATTATTCCTATTAAGGGAGGTGTTGTTTTTGCGAAATATAAAAAGAGAAGAGGCGTTGAATTAGTTACTTATACTCTTTCTCTAATTTTTTGATGATCTTTCCTGCCACCTCTTCTAACGTTATACCATATCTATGGCAAAGCATTCCGCATGAAATGATTACGTCGGCAATTTCTGTCGCAACCGCATCGTCACTAATACGATCGCGTTCACGATGTGAAATTGCTACTAATAATTCACCGCATTCTTCTGCCGCCATAATAGGCACCTTATCACCCCAGTTGTTACAAATTTTTTCAAAAATATCCATTGTTACTCCTTTCTGCCTCTTCTCATTAAGCACCATGAAAAAAGCAAAAGAGCCCGTGAAAATATCCACGAGCCCTTCGCTTAGGTATCAGATAATAATCGTGGTGTCACACAGTTTTTTGATTGCTGTTACGAGATCAAGCATTGTGTGGCTGGCGGTACGGATTGTTGCCACTTTTCCATTTAATCCGTAAAGAGTCACCTTAGTCCGTTTTTTATTCAATTTTACGCACCAAGTATGACCGTTAAGCTCGAATGTACAATCCTCTCCGATCGCTGTTGCCCACAACGCATTAATGATTCTCAACATAATTACTCCTTTCTTATTTGTGTGTTTATTTACCACTACCTATTAAGCACCATGAAAAAATAAAAAGACCGTGTTTCGGGCACACGGTCAAAGCCCATATTATTCACTTTACTTTTTGCTGATTCCGAGCTGTGAAGCCAGCTCTTCTACTGCCAGATCTCTGAGGGGCTTGTCGTTTCCTCCCTTGGTGGCTTCAAGGATCAGCTCAGCCGCCTTAATGCGGTTAGCGTCCTGCCACCTGCAGTTGAATTCTCCAAGCGCTCCCATAATCGTAGCCATTTCATTTTTTCCGAACATAACATCCTCCTTTGCTTCGGAATCTACAATTAACAGTGTCTCATTAAGACCAATGAAAAAAAGTCAAGAGCCCATGAAATATCAGTCATGAGCTCTCGCTTTCAGAGTCCTAACAGCTTGATGCTGATGGACCCCAGTCCCAGGCTTATTGCCGCTTTAATGAAGCAGGCCGTTTCCATGGCTGTGTCACCGATTTCTCCATAATAATCGGCTGACATGCCTAGAAATAACCCCGCTACTACAAAAGCGAACGGTACCAGCCAAAGTTTACTGGGTTTTTCCATTGTTTTTCTCCTTTCTTGATTAGTCCCTACTAACTAGTATGAAAAAATAAAAGACCGTGTTTCAGGCACACGATCAAAGCCTATCTATTCACTTGTTCATCTTAAGTATCTGGGTCAATACCTCTTCAGGCTTTGCCCAATGACACCAGCCGTTATCCCTAACGTACCAGTACGGCCCATCAAAGTGGGACACTCTCAGGTACGGCACATATAAGTCTTTGTTCTTACGAGGATGTTTTTCCTTCTTCTCAAAGCTCCTCTTCTCGAACACGTATATGTTCACCATTACCCGGTGATCCACTTCGTAGTGAACCGCATGGTTGTCGAGAAAATTTACAAATTCACCTATTGTCATCGTCATAACACACCTCCAATATACTTCAAATTGATAAGTTCCTATTAAGAGGCCTGTGGTTTGTACGAAAAGCTAAAAGCCCATGAAAATATCCACGGGCTTAGCCATATGTTACCAGATCTCGCTGCCATCACAACTTGTGAAAGACCTTGTCATGAACGAGATCACCGCCATGCAGCAGTGATAGGCAAAGTTTAATATGCTTGCCAGCCACCAGACGGTAATTGTGTGCAGGAAGATGGGGATGAACAGCCCTAACCAGGCTATCATCGCGCATCCAACCTTAAACACCACAATATCCATTGCGGCAGCTGTTAACCAGCAATACCACGGCCTACCAGCCGCATTTGTGATCCAGTTGATGAATTCCATTCTTTTCATTTCTTTTCTCCTTTCTTGTGTATTAACGAGTTCCTATTAAGGTCGATGAAAAAATAAAAAGCCGTGTTTCAGGCACACGACTCAAGCCTATGTATTCAGTTGTTTAATATGGTATCAATCTTATTGTAGTAATAAGATATGATTGCATCCAATACGACAATAGTTGTCCACAGTTCTATCACCGTTCTACCACCAAAGCACAATTCTCTAGCCCAGCTATAATTTTCAATAAGCCAGCACCAGATTTTGCACTGGGCTATTGCCCAGATGATAGAAGCCGTAGTCAGCTTCCAACCGTATAACGATGCTCTTAATCTGTATTTATCTTTGATACTCATTTTGGTCACCTCCTATTAAGGTCGATGAAAAAATAAAAAGCCGTGTTTCAGGCACACGACTCAAGCCTATGTATTCACTTGTCTGTTACGTCAAACTTAATTGAGGTAATTTCTACCTCGGCATGTGGCTGGTGATGCTTCACCTTGATGAATGGAAACAGCCCGTGCACGAAATGGGCATAAAAATCCCATAACGCATGGCCTGCAACCTTCCAATTTGCTGCCAAATGTTCGAAATAGTTCATTGTTACACCTCCATTTTGTATGTTGTAAATAGTGTCTATTCTATTAACTAAGCTGTTATTCGTACGAAAATATAAAAAGCGCTGTTCAGGGCCGCGCTTACTCGCCACAGTATTTAGTTTTACTTTTTCTTGTTTTTAAACCAGGGCTTCGAACTGTTTGTAGGTTACGGCTGTGAAACCGTTTCCGACGTACCTCGTTTCATTATTGGACATGCGTCGAAGCGCCTCATCCATGGCCCGATTAACTCCTTCCATATATCCATCGGGCAGCACGATTTTGTGCTTAACGCCATTGTCATCAATAAATTCCACAATATCGTCGTCTTTCCATTTCACAGGATTCCATTTCCTTTTACCAATAGTTATTCCTTTACCCCAAGGTTTTGCTACTCTAAACATTTTTACCTCCTTTAAAAACTAACAATACTTCTATTATCTGCATTGTTGTTTTTGCGAAAAATAAAAGACCATGTTTCAGGCACATGGTCAAAGCCCATTATTATCTCTTTAATCTGTCCATTTCGCGAATAACTTGTTCGTAGTCATCTCCTACAATTTTGCGATCAGTTATTCCCTTCTTAGCCCAGTTGTAAATATCCGTTACTTTCTTTTGAACTTGATCATAGTACTTCCCAAAGAATTTCCTACGATCTTCTCCGTTGCCGGCATATAGTTCAAATGTATAGTCAGCAGCCCAGCGATCTAAATATGCTGGGTTGTTTACCATCTTGGTAACCATCTTCTGAATTTCGTCGTAATCAGAGCCGAAACGTTCTCTTCGTTCGTCTCCGTTGCCATGCATTCCCAGCACAGCTTCGACTGCGTAATGCTGCCGCCATTTGTCGTCTGGAAGGATCACTACAAATATCTTTCCACTAAACGGATAAGTTCCATGATTTGCTAGAACCCCGTTTGTGTACTTAACGTAGCGTCCTCCAGAATATCCACCCTCTTGATTGCAGGACCAAATCCATCCCTTACCGGCATTCACGCAAGAGTTGGACCACATAACGTAAACAACGCCTTTGCGTTTTAACCATTTCGGAAGTTCAGAATATGTACAATTGACCCAGATTACGCGACAATGTTTAAGCTTTTCTCGCCCGTACATTGCCTGGGAAATACTCTTAATGTTACTTTCCTTCTTACCCTTAGTCGGAACATGGCCAACAAGCGATCCCGATGAAAGACAACCAGCCTGCTGCAGGGAAAGAGATGCAGAAATATTACAGGTTGTTTTCTTCTTCGAAACAAGATCGCTCCACTTTGTAACACCGCCGGTGTGCTGGCATTTAAGTTCTACAATTTTTTTGTAAACTTTTTCCGCGCCAGCCCCAACTGCGTCTCGGTAGTTCTTAACTACACACGCCATCATCATTCTCCTTCTTATGAATATAAATAGGATAGATTCCTCCGCAGTTGTAACACTTCTCGAAAGAGGCGTTGGATCCTACAATCTGGGGTCCATCCTCTACTCGATAGTAATGATGCTTGCAACCACAATGTGGACATACCCAACCATTGTCAAAGGTCCAAATCGGCATCTCAACAGTTTTCATAAATATGACATCCTTTCCTGTAACGAAAACAGAGAAGCCTCAGCTGAGACCTCTCTGTCCATAAATATCAGTCGATCGTACTTCTTTCTTATTATTTGATTGGAAGTTTCTCTATCTCTTCCATCATCTTTTTTGCGAGACCATTTCCTCCCATTTCCAAATACGGAGCATAAATCTCATTCTTAAGAGAATCATATTCCTCGGTGGTTATATAACCTTGTTCAAGAAACTTAGTTCCAAAGAATACAATCTCAATCTGACCAATTCCACGAAGGAGCCGGGTTTCTGGAGTAACTTTAGGTTTTGTCAAGAAGTGCATTGCCCGAATCTCTACCTCTTCAATGAGCCGCTTGATCATTTCGATCAACTCGGGAAGCGAGATCCGTGCGATCTGTTCGTCACTCATCCGCGTCGAGAAGAGCCTGTACTTTCGCTCTCCA
>Ga0326514_10000434_pt1 | contig 28648 bp, 14 predicted proteins | sample 3_2548_0518_D_FD_203653 | JGI IMG/M metagenome (GOLD analysis project Ga0326514, IMG submission 203653) | Bovine rumen microbial communities from UC Davis, California, United States - 3_2548_0518 | ecosystem: Host-associated > Mammals > Digestive system > Stomach > Rumen | place: USA... | reverse complement strand
GCCGAATTTGATGCCTTTCTGCTTAGCTGCATCTACGAGAGCTTTCAGTCCACCAGGCAGTTTCTTGGTGTCGGTCACCCAGTCGCCAAGCGTCGACGAATCGTTGTTGCGCTGATACTTCGAACCAAACCATCCATCGTCCATCACAAACAGTTCGCCGCCGAGTTGCTTGATATCCTCCATCATCTGGACCATGCGCTCCTCGTTGATGTCGAAATAGAGGCCCTCCCATGAGTTAAGCAGGATGTCACCCACCTGCATGCCCCTATGCAGCATGCCCTCTGTGCGTGCCCAGCGGTGGAAGTTTCTCGAAGCGCCGCTCATGCCCTCCTCACTATAGGTCAGAGCCAGGTGAGGAGTAGCAAACACCTGTTTAGGCTCAAGCACATACTCGGCAGCCTGCGGAGCTATGCCAGCATATAGGTGATGGTAATTCTTGTCAGTAGTATTGATACGCAGTTCGAAGTTGCCATTCCAGCAGAGTGCCACACCGATGGTTCGTCCACTGTTTTCCTGCGGCTGACCATCGAGAGATAGCATCAGTTCCGGCGCATCAAGATGCGAGTTTCGGGCACCGTCGCTGTTGCGAATCACCTTCAGGCCACGTGTCAGCGGCTCCTGAGTCACATCCGACTCTGCTGCCCAGTCGCCATGCAGATGGGTGAGCCAGACATCATTGCGACGAATAGACAGATGGCCTGAGTCATAGCGTTTCAGTATGACGGCACGCTTCTCCTCATGGTTCACCTCTGTCCACGTCTCCATGACGTCCACGTTTTTATAAGCTTTATAGCAGAGACACACGGTAAAAGGCAGCAGCTTGTCCTTCATCGTAAAAGTGTGGACCACGGCAGCACCCTCGTCCGTCGATGCATAGTCAGTCACCTCCAACTCCAAATTCTGGTCGCCGTTGGCATGCTGCACCTGAATGGCAGGCAGATGGATCATGTCCACCGTACCGAAAGCAGGCAGTGCCGAGAAGTTCAAGTCAGCACCTGCATCGACTATCTCCTGCCTGGTGGCCGTCTTTGCCCCGAAATAGACCAACCGCACATCACCCCCTTCGGCAGCCGTCAGCAACAGCTGCATCTTAGGCGTTTCCACTTTCACGTCACCATGCCATGCCCCTGCAGGCAGGGAGCAAAGGCAAAGCGCACCTATGAATAGTTTATAAATGTATTTTTCCATCGTGTATCTATTATTATGTGGACTTCATTCGTTCTACTGAGCTTTCAAGTAAAGGCCATTGACATCCTTTAGGAAGAGCGTCTTCGGGTCATTGTAGAAGGCCACGAAATCGCTCGCCGAAAGATGACCTGGGTAAGGCGCATAGAAATGACCTGGCTTGTCGTGGGCATTGCGCCACACCAAGACATAGCTGATAGCATGCTTGGCCAGTACGGGCATCAGCGTGTGTGTCCACCAATAGGCATCCTTCACGCCTTCATAGCCCGTTTCGGTCAGTGCAGCCACCTTCCCATGCTGCTGGGCCGCCTTGCAGATGAAATCCAGGTTACGGTCAAGGTCGGCAGCAAAAGCCGCCACCGCAGCAGTGTCACCCTCGGCTGCAAAGCAATATTGGTCGAATCCGATGATGTCTACCCTCTCGTCACCAGGATAGCGCTCCATATAGATTTCCATGCCACCATCGCTCATCATGTTGGGCGAATAGGCATAGAGCACATTCACCACGCCTTTCTCTTTCAGCCGTTCTGTCGTGAGCTTCCACAGGTCGCGATACTGATCAGCGGTGCAGCCTTCCTGTCCCCACCAGAACCACGACCCCGTATGCTCATGCCAAGGTCTGAACACCACAGGCACCTTGATACCGTAGGGGGTCTCCAGAGAGTTGAGGAAATCAGCCACCCGGTCAAGCCAGCCCAGAAACCGCTCATGTTGTTCGCCCCCTTCAAGTACGGCCTCTACGGTATGTAGCTCTATCTCCTTCAGAGAATCAGCCACCCACGACGTTCCACCTGAAAGCGGGTTGTTGAGATGCCACGACAGACAGACCATGCCACCCCGGTCGAAGTGACGCACAATCTCCTGACGCATGCGACTGAAGGGCACTCCGTCGAGGTTAACGGAGTCGCCCAGTTCCAGATGACCCAAGTCGAAGCTCAGCACGGCAGGCTTGTCGCCACAGACGCTCTGCACGTCACTGCGATCCTCATCGCCCACCCATCCGATGCCATAGACGGTATCGTCATGATGCCCGAAGAGGTAGCGACCTTCCCCTGCCGTCCGTTTCAGCGAGGCCAACAAATGCTCAGTACGCTCCGTACGTCCAGTGTCGGCCATCGGCTCCCTGTCCTTTTGCTGTTTCCCCCCGCAGGCGGTCAGCACCAAGAACGTGAACAAGAATAAAAACCACCTCATTCCTTAATTCCCTTTCGGTGATTTGTTCCAGATAGTCGCAAAGTCATAGCTGCTATCAGTGCTTGTGCAAGCCTGCACCATCATCGGTATCAGGGTTTCACCCTCGCCAATCCAGTCGCCATTAGCATGATCCAGCAAGCCACAGGCCTCGTTGCCCGTCCCTTTGGAGTTGTTATCCCAAATGAACATGGGCAGTCCTGCTAAGTTCGCTGCACGACAGAAGAACTCCAGATAGTACTTACGGTATGCGTTGGCTAGCTCCGAAGGCTGATTCACGCAACCATACTCACCCAAGTAGCAGGGAATACCTTTCTCGATGTAGGCCGTACGCAACTTGTAGAGCAAAGCCAGGATATACTCCTCGTTGTTGCCCGCCACCGACATGGCCGGATCGGCATTATGTCCCCAGCTGTTATAACCGATGCTTCCGTCATCATTCACTGGATGCAGGCAGAAGCCATACGGGTCGTAGCAGTGCACGCCGACCATCAGATGGTTAGCAGGATCCTTGGGCAGCACCAAGTTGTCCAGTGTCAACTGGATATTAGCCGCATAGCCTGACACCCCTATCCAGCGCGTCGCATTGTTGCCCCCCGTAGAGCGGATGGCATCCACGGCATACTGGTTCCATTTGTTCAGCAAGTCAAACTGTGCTTCCGAACCAGTGCCCCAGTCATCACCCGCATGCACCTCGTTGAAAGTCTCAAATATCAGTTGGTCGCCATAGGAGGCAAAGCGCGTAGCCACCTGTTTCCACAGGTCGGCAATCAGCGTAGAGTCTTCCTTAGCCACCTTGGCATCGTCAGCAGCACTACCCAGGCCCGTCTCGAATGAGTCGTGGTGAGTATTCAGTATGACATTTAGCCCCGCACCGATGGCCAAGTCCACCGCAGCTGCCACCTCGTCAAGGTAGTCAGCGTTGATGATGTTGCCCTCGCCCATGTGGTCGGTCCATGTCACCGGCATGCGCACCGTCTTCGCTCCAACGGAAGCGAGTTTCTTGAAGGGAGCCTCTGTCACCGTTGTCACTCCATCCCAGTAGCCCCAGCCATTCTTAATCGCATCGCCACTGGTGTCGAAGTGGTTACCCATGTTCCATCCCCAGCCCAATTTTTTCGTCATGGCAGTGGCCTCATTATCGGCCAGGTCATTAATGGTCCATGTCAGCGTGATATCCTGATCATAGGTCTTTCCCTGTGGACCCACGATGAGTCCAGCAGGGATTTTGAGCGTCTGTGTCTTGTCGAAGTTCACGTCGGCAGTAATGGTCAGGTCAGTGCTTGCCCCCAGCACCACTGCATTTTTCACAGGCGAGCCATTAAGCGTGATCTTTTCCACGTTCTTACTGGCGAAACCAATGTTCTTGTCGAACTTCACCGTAATGACTTTCTCACCGAAAAGCAGCACGTCGCTGGCCACGGCGGGCGATTCCGACACAAGGACGGGAGCCGCCACATCAGGGATATCATATTGTGCATCGGTGTCGGCGCAGGCTGTGGCAAGAAGAGCCACAGCTGCGACGGTCAGTATATTCAATCTGTTCGTTAGTTTCATAATGCTTATCATGTTTTTATTATTCTATAGTAACTTTCGTGCATATCACATTATCGCCATTGAGCAGGAACGAGCCTCCCCAGTATTGCGTGGAAGTGATGTGCTCATAGATATATTCAGTCACTTCAAACTCGATGGCACCGTTATGCTCTGCCAGATTCCAGCTCTCAGCACTGAAGTCGCAGCCAGGGAATGCCGTGTTAGGATTCCAGTGACCATCCACAATCTGGCAGTTCCACGTTACATCGGTAGCCGTCAGGTAGCAGCGAATCACTGAGCCCACTTTCATGCCTGCAGCAAGCAGCTCCACGCCGCCGTCGCTCAGCACGTATGGCTGGTTGCCCCAGTCATCGGCCACCAGTTCGCCCGTCCAGACCACCGTCTCCTGTGGAATGGTGATTTCGAGCGTCACCTTGTTGAGGATGGCATTCTGTCCATGCAAAATCAGGATACCACCCCAGTCGGTTGCTCCAGCCTTCAAGTTGGCAATAGCGGCCGAAGAGAGTGTGAAGGGATAAGTACCTGTCTGCGGAAACGAGATAAGCGTCTCAGTCTCAGGAGTCAGGCCAGTAGTGATGTCCACATGACTCCAACTACCGTTGTTCACCTTCATCTTGGCATCGTCGCCCGTCACCGTGACATCAAACACGATTTCAACACTTGCACCTTCAGGAATGTCGTCGAACACCGATGCGGGAATCATGCCCTGCGTGCTGGTGCCCCACGTCAGTTCAAACGGACCAGCGAAGATCACCTTTGTGATGGCCCCTGCGGGAATCACCTCAATGGCATACTCTATCTCACCATTCGTCGACAACAGTTTCAATATCGATTTCGCCTTGGCATCAGCGGGAATGCCGAAGGTCAGCGTATTGTTCTTCTCAGACAGTACGTAGCGCACCTCCGTGCCATTCACAAGGACGCTGTTCAGCTTGTCTGCATTCTTCACAGGAACAGTCAGCACATCGCCAGCCGCAGGTTTCGTCTCGTCGGTGAACACAGGCATTTCAGTGATGTAGCAGAACACTGCCTCGTTGATGCTCAGTTCCGGGCCTGCCACCTTTGTGGCGTTAGCCAACTGGAAGAGAGGAGCACCCGATGTACCATCCATTGGCACTGTCACCGTAAGCAACGTTCCGTCGGCTGTCACGCTTTCCTCTTCCAACGTGGCCTCACCCTCACCGAAGTAAACTACCTTGACAAGATCGAGGTTGGTGCCCTGCACCTGCAGTACGGAACCCGCACTGACAGGATTCACATGATAGCCCGTCACTACAGGCTTCACCAAGGTGAAGGGAACCTCCACCCTGGCACCATTAGCCATCACCAGCTTCAGGATGCCTTCCGTGGCCGTCTCCGGCACCTGCACAGCATACGCCTGCGTGGTATTAATGACGCTCAGGTTGCCATTAATCGTATATTCGCCATTAGCATCGGCAAACTCCACATCGACCACCAGGTTCATGTCGTTGCCATCAATCTGCAGCACCTGTCCAGCTTTCACAGGACTTGGCGTAGCCTTGCAGTCAGTCGGTTTCACCGTGGTAAGCAGACCGACGGGCACCTCAACGCCCGACTTGCAGACAATCACGATGTCACCATCAGGAGCCTCAGCGGGCAGGGTGAAGGTGACTCCAGTACCATCGTTGGCCACCTTAATGTCCTTCACGCCAACGCCACCCACGGTAATTTGGTCGGTCAGGTGGAGGTAAGTACCAGTGATGCTCACTGTCTCACCAGCCTTGGCCACTATCTGTCCAGAAGCCGCAGCCTCGTCACGTCCCTTTATTTTACTGATGGTAGGCACACCTATCTCCAGTGCTTTTTCCGTCTGGAGAATCTGATAGTCCAGCTCTCCTTCTCCACCATCCACCAGCGCAGTTAGATCAGCGGTGTAGAGTTCCAGCTTGCCTGTCATGGCATCCTCTGGCACCTGCACCGTGATAGCATAGCGATCGTGGCTCTTGAAGTCGTTCTCACTGACGAGTACACCGTCGGTAAAGGCCAAGGAATGAATGAGGTTCAGATAGTCACCCTCAATCTTTATCACGTCGCCAGGCATGGCGGAAGCGGGACTGAATCCAGTCAGCTCAATTGGTTCTTCAAACGTCAATGCGTTCTTTGTAGACAGTTTCGTGCCAGTCTTGCTACTCAAGGTGATGACACCCTCGATAGGTCCGTCTTTGGGCACAGTAACACGAATTTCAGAGGGAACGCCCGATTTCACCACATCGATAGCGGTGATGGCACTGGTGCCAGGAATTTCCACACTGGCAATCTGGTCGAGGTTACTACCCACGAAGCGCAACTGTCCACCCCGCATGACGGGGTTGGGTCCAAACGCGTTGAGCACGACCCCACCCTGATACTGGTTAGTGTCCAGATCGTCTTCGCTGCACGCTGTCAACGACAGGCCTGCGATGGCCACTGCCAATAGCATGAATATATGCTTAAAGTTCTTCATAACTATAGTATTTCAATGATTCAATATTAGAATTTTACTTGTTCGGCACAGCACGAATGTTATCAATCATAATATACGGATTACATTCAGTACCGTTGACACCGCCACCGATGACGAAGATGGTGAGACTGGCAAAGTCCTCTTTCTTCAGGTTATACGTCAGTCCCGAACCGTCGAAATTATAGACAAAGCTCATAGCGATGGGCAGCGTCACCGTAACCCACTTATCGCCAGTGTCGTAAGAGCCTGTAGTCGTCCATGGACGATAGAGAGCACGAGGAATATCAAGACCTCCGTCAGCTTTTGTACGGAAGAACGTGTTGTTGGCACCTGCCACTACGTCGCCATAGATGTCAGGGCTATTGCCACTGAGCGTCACGGCACTGGTAGGCGCAAAAATAATCTGCATGGCACCTGCTGCCCACGGATTGCTTGATGGGATGCACATCTCGAATTTCAAGTTCATGTTCTCAGCCTTTGAGAAGTCAACGATGTCAAACAGACGTACACCGTTAGGCTCGGGATAGGACTGAGGCGAATTCCAGTCACCACACCAATATTCGAATGAGTTGTTGCCATCGTCCCAACCACCTTCAGCCGACATGGTAGCCCCTTCACCCAACACAAGGTAGTTGCCAGAAAGGGCATTTTCACCCGTCGTAATAGTACGTGCATGCCAACCTTGCTGAGTGCGTCCGTTGTCAAAGTCAAAGAGCATGCCACGGGTATCCAAATAGTGGAATGACGACTGCGTCGTTCCGTAGATGGAAGTCATGGTGATAGGACCCTCGGCTGCAGCATCAGGCACGGTTACCACCACCGACGTGTAGTCATCGGCAATGCTGTTGATGGTAGCTGCAATATTCTGGTCGTTGGCATCACGGAAATAGACCTCCAAGGGTACACCCGCATCGTTCACCATGTAGTTACCACTGATGGTCACCCTATCTCCAGGCTTTGCATACTCACACGACATGGTAGTAATGACAGGCGAAGGAATAATGACATGGAAGTCATACGTCACCGTGTCCTTCCCCTGAGTCACCAAATAGATTTTGTCAGTCACCAGAATGGGCACGTCCTTGGGCACATCGACAATAAGCGTATTGTCGGTGATATAACTGGTATTGAGCACAGCTTTGCGGTCATTGAAGTAAAGCTCGTAGACGCTACGCAGATTCTCACCAATCAAGGCAAGCGTACTCTGAGGCGATGCCTCTATCACCAGTTCACCATTGGTATAGTGCATGTCAGAAGCATCATTGTTGTTTTTCACCTCCGACGAGAGGCAACGCACATAGTTCACCGTTGGCGTACCGTCGGCCAACTCATATTTGTCGGGCTGATCCTTGCAGGATGACAGCAGGAATAAGACATTACATAATGAAAGAAGTAAGACGGCTCTTCGCTTCATCTTTCCATACATATATTGTGTCATCATTATTCTATTATTTATGTTTTATGTTTTATTTTCAATAGCTGTATGTAGAACGCACGTCGACGTGCTGACCCTCGACGTTAGAACCCAGATTGGCGTTGTAGAGCACATCCTCAGCCGACATAGGCAGGGCGAAGTAGCTCTTACCCGTCTCGGAATCGGTACGTAGCATCACATTCACGTTGGGCACTGCCGTAGCATTATCGTAACCCTGCTTCGAGGGATCAACACTCCATGTTCCCGACGTGTAATACTCCTTATAAAGATCATTAAGACCCCAGTAAGCGTTACGTTTCTGACTGGTCAGCTCGTTGACACAATAGGTCGGATCGTAGTAGCTCACACGCACGTAGTCATACCAACGGTCACCCTCCATAGCAAATTCCAGACGGCGCTCCTTCCAAATGTCACTCCAGGAGACACTGGTGGGATAGTTACTACTGGGCACTGCACGATGGTGTACCGTATAGAAGGCATCAAGTACGGAGGCATCAGTAGAGGTGGCACGATTAGCACCCAACATGGCCTCAGCATAGATCAGATAAACGTCAGACAGGCGTAGGATGTGCGTAGCCAGTGCATACGACATACGGGCCGGTGCAATATTGAGCGCAGCCACGTGGTCGGCGGTATTGCCATAGAGGTGTTTCACGCAGTTGGCACCCGTTGGAGTCTGCAGCGTACCCGTGGCAGCAGCATTATACGTGTCGTCATAAAGGAAGCGCAGGAAGTCCAAACCACCGTGGTCTTGCCACAGATAGTCCCAGCTGAAGCCCGGCAGCATCATGGTAGCTTTTAGACGCGTATCAATATGGTTAATCCAGGCATCGGGCTGGTTCTCTAAGAGGTTGATACCAAAAGCCTGCTGGAGGTCGACGGACAATCCGTTCCAACCGCCCCAGTCATCTCCAAACTCATCCATACCCTCTTGGGCAAGGTCGCTCTGCAAGGTGTTCTGGCTGGTCCATTGCGCACCAACGGTCCATCGCCAGGCAATCAAGCTTTCAGAGGCCAAGTTTGAAGTCAGCTTCCACACATCGCCATAGTTCTCAAGCAGCTTGCGGTCCGAATGATCGATCACGTCCTTTGCATACTGGGCAGCCTTGGCCAAGTCGTTGGCATCAAGAGTTCCTGTCACGCCAGCCTTGGTCAGATAGACCTTAGCCAGGAGTGCCTCAGCCGAATAGTAGTCAATTCGACCAGAAGAGGGATTCTTGACGCCTTCCAAGTCCTTCATAGCCTGTTCCAGCGTCATGACGATATACTCATAGACATCGGAACGTTTCACTTTCGGCAGGCTATTGTAGTCACCGGAAGCCAACATGCTGGAGTTGTCGTGGATGATAGGCACATCACCGAAAGAGCGCACCAAGAAGAAGTAGGCCATAGCCTTCCAGGTAAGGCACTCGCCCAGACACTGGTTCTTGTTGGACACGCTGGTGGCAGCCAACGTATTATAGAGCGTGTTGGCATGTCCAATGACAGCCCACAAAGAGTACGACATGTTCACCAGATCCTGGTCAGAACCATTTACCGAAAAGTTCATGTAGGGCGATGACCCCCAGTAGTAGTTGCCCGAGAGCACCTCGCCTACCTTGATGAAGCCACGCTGGAAGTCATACCAAGGTGAGTTATACAGGTAGTTGACACTGGCCAGACACTGGTCGTTAGTAGCGTAGAAGTTGTCGGTGTTATAGCTGTCCTCCGTGGGTCTGTCGAGGAAATCGTCGCACGACGTCATGGAGAACGCTGCAAGGGCCGCAACTGCTGTGTATTTGATGTTTGACAGTTTCATAATATCCTTGATTAGTTGTGGATGGTAGATAGTAGGTTAGAATGATACATTGAGGCCGAACGAATAAGTGGTAGGTGAGGGGTAGCGGGCATTGTCGAGGCCCATCACGTTAGCACTTTGGGTAGAGGCACCGATTTCGGGATCATAGCCGTCGTAGCCAGTGATAGTCAGCAGGTTTTGTATGTTGCAGTAGAGTCTGAGACTCTCCAATCCCCACTTGCCTACTATCTTCTTTGGGAAGTTATAGCCCAAGGCGATATTCTTCAGGCGCACATAGCTGCCATCCTCAATATAGCGATCGCTCCAGCGGTCGTTGTCGTTCGGGTCGTTGATGGTAGCACGAGGCATGTCTGTTTCTTCGTTCAAAAGCTTCACGTTGTGAATATCATCATACCAGTTGTAGATCAGCTGGCCATCGCCGCGGTTGACACCGGCAGAGTAGTCCTTGGAGGGATCGATAGGCGTGAGGATAGCACGATCGTTCACGTCCTTTAGCTGGTTGGTCCAAGTAGAGTTCATGTGTGTCATCTTCATCTTCAGGTAGTTACCCACCTTGTTGCCCACGGAGCCATTGATGAAGACGCTCAGGTCGAAGCCCATATAGCGGAAGGTGTTGGTCCAACCGAAGGTATATTTAGGTAGTGGTGAGCCGATGTTGGTACGGTCGTTCTCGTCAATGATGCCATCACCATTGAGATCCTTGTACTTGATGTCACCCACATAGACGGTGGAGTTCTTGGCAAACACGCCGTTGGTGGGATAGGCACTTGGCTTGGCCGACGTCTCAATATCCTCCAAGGAAGTATAGACGCCATCGGTCACGTAGCCGTAGAAGCTGAAGAGCGACTCGCCCACCTGGGTGAGGCTCACTACGTCCGTCCACTGTCCATAGCCGATGAGCTGGGCATTGCTCGAACCGTCTGACAGGCTGACCAGCTTATTTTTGTTCCAAGAGATCTGTAGTTCAGAATCCCACTCAAACTTGCCCACTAAGGGATGTGTGTTGATGGTCAGCTCCAAACCGGTGTTGCGGATCTGTCCATAGTTGCCGTAAGGTGCTTGCAGGGCCGACGAGCCATTGCCGCTGGTACCCATGTAAGAGGGCAGTTGCAGCTGCATGAGCATGTCCTTCGACTCCTTCTTATACCAGTCGACTGTCAGGTTGACACGGTCGTTGAGGAAGCCTAAGTCGAGACCAATGTTCCACTGCTCCTGGCTCTCCCATTTGATATCCTTGTTGGCAATCTGTGCCGGGCGGTAGCTGGTACCCAGAGCAGTATCCATCGTCGACAGAGGTGAGCCCCACTTATAGCCGCCGATGCTCGAGTTACCCGTCTGTCCCCAGCCGATGCGCAGTTTGCCGTTGCTCAGGTATTTGCTGGCCCAGCTCTCCACGAATTTCTCATTGGAGAAGCGCCAGCTGCCTGCAAACGAGTGGAAACCAGCCCAGCGCTTGTTGGGACCGAAGTTCGACGAACCGTCATAGCGATAGGTATAGGTAGCGTTGTATCGGTTGTCATAGTTATAGGTCCAGCGAGTAAAGAACGATGCCATCGAGCTACTGCCAAACCCGGCGCCGATCTGTGGCGTGCCTGTGCCCAATGAAGGGTTGTGTACTGCATCCGAGGGCAGTCCCGTGTTATAGATGGAAGTGAAGTCATACTTCGACTCCCAGCACTCCTGACCCGCCATGGCCGTTGCCGAGTGCTTGCCGAACGAGCGGCTGTAGGTCACGTAGTTCTTCAGTTGCCAGAAGGTGCTGCTGTTCTTCTGCATGCGGCCCTCGTTGCTGGCACGCTTCCACGTACCTAAATCCACCATCGGCTCGTAGGTCTCAGCCTTGTTCCAACCTAAGTCGAAGCCCACCTCAGCGTGCCACACCAAGTCCTTGATAGGTGTCACCTCAAAGAAGATGTTACCGTTCATCTTCTGTCGCTTCAACAAGATCTGGTCCATCATGGCCATCGCAATGGGGTTGGGGTTGGTATAGCCCTCCTGTGACACCGACGAATAGGTCCCATCCACATTATATATAGGTATAGAGGGAATGGTCGTCAGCGAGTAGCCAATCAAGCCCTCGTCGGAGTCGGCCAGCTTCAAGTCATCCTTTGTGTCCGAATAGGTCACGCTGAGACTCATCTTCAGCCAGCTCTTCAACTGAGCATCGAGGTTGGCACGGCTAGAGAAACGCTTGAACTCCGAACCAATGATGGTACCCTCCTGATCCATGTAGCTACTGCTCACGTAGTATTGCACCTTCTCACTACCACCCTGGGCACTCACCTGATGAGAGGTCTGGAAAGCGGTCTGGAAGACGGCATCCTGCCAGTTGGTACCCTTGCCTAAGAGAGAAGGATCGGAGAAGTTGCCCGTATAGGTAGCCTCGCCCACCTGGGCGTAGCTGTTGTAGTATTCGGCAAACTCACGCAGGTTCATCAGATCAAGTCGTTTGGTCTGACGGTTCCAGGCAGCCATGGCATTATAGGTGAAGCGTGCATCGCCAGCCTTACCACGCTTGGTGGTAATGAGCACTACGCCATTGGCGCCCTGTGCACCGTAGATGGCCGTAGCTGATGCGTCCTTCAGGATCTCCATCGAGACAATATCTGCCGGGTCAATGGTTGACAGCGGCGAGATGGTCGAGTTGCTACCATTGCCCAAAGCATCGCCCAATCCATAATCGGCACCTGACTTGCCACTGCTCTGCACTGGCACGCCATCGATGACATAAAGCGGTTCTGCATTGGCGTTGATGGTAGCAGTACCACGAACACGGATGGATGACGACGAGCCTGGGGCACCGGAGGTCTGCACGGCAGTGACACCAGCGGCACGACCCTGCAGCGACTGGTCGAGCGAAGTAATAATAGAGCCTTTGACAGCATTCTCGCCCAGCGAAACTGATGCGCCCGAAAGGTCGCTCTTCTTCATGGTGCCATAGCCCACGACCACCACCTCGTCGATCATCTGCTTGTCTTCTTCAAGGGTGATGTGGTAGTTGGACTGTGAGCCCACTTTCACTTCTTTTGACACGTAGCCGATGTAAGAGACGACCAACGTGGCACCTTGTGGCACGTTGAGCGTAAACTTTCCATCGAAGTCTGTAGCCACGCCATTGGACGTTCCTTTCACGGTGACGCTGGCACCGATGACTGGACCCATGGCATCGCTGACAACACCCGTGATCTTCTTGGCCTGCTGCACTTCGGCGGGTAGGGGCGTGGCCTCTCCACCTGTAGCAGCAAACACCTGTGGCGAATGGCTCAACCCGAAGGCCAAGCAGACTGCCGCCAGCATTGCATTTTCACTCAAGTAAAATTTCATAGGTTGTTTTGTTAGTTGTTTATTATATTAAAAATGGTTAATCTCTATTAGGCGTACTCCACCGCTTGTCGGTGGTACAAGTGACGGTGAGCACTTCAGTTCCCGCCTGTATGCGGAAGTCGCCAGCCTCAAGCACCCACTTGCCATCGTAGCCCACAAAGGCCAGATCACTGCCTTTCACACGCAAGGTCATGGTGACGGTCTGTCCGGGCTGCAACAAAGGAGTCTTGTCAAAGGCACGCAAGCGACGATTGTCGGGCGTAAGCGATGCTACGAGATCGCTCGCAAAGAGTAGCACAGGCTCGCGACCGGCCACAGTGCCCGTATTCGTCACGTCAACCGTGAAGGTCAGCAGGTCATCGGCAGTGAACTGCGGATGGTCTACACGCAAATTGCTGTAGGCAAATGTGGTGTAGGAGAGGCCGAAGCCGAAGGCCCACTGTACGCTGACCACGGCATTGTAGTTATAGGCTCCACTCATGGTCTCAACCTGTTCGCAGGGCTTATAGTCGTATTTGGTCAGGGCTGCCTGATGACGGGGATAGGTAAACGGGAGCTTGGCACTGAAGTTGGCATCGCCCGAAAGGAGGTCGGCCAGCGCATCGCCACCATAGTTGCCAGGCAACATGCAATGGACAACAGCGGCGCAGAGGGGTTCGATGTCGCTGACAAGGCGAGGACGACCCTCATTGAGCACCAGCACGATGGGTTTGCCTGTGGCGGCAAGCTGACGGACTAACTGTTGCTGTTGGGCTGAAAGCGAGAGATCGTCGAGATTGCCAGGTGTCTCACAGTAGGAATTCTCACCGACACAAGCCACGATAACATCGGCTGAGGCAGCAGCCTGCACGGCTTTGTCTATCTGGGCTGTGTTCTCCTGCCACCAGTCGCCCTCTTCATTGTAGGTGACGCCTGGCTCATAGATGACATGCTCGGCACCAAAACGTTGCTGCATGGCCTTAAGGATGGTATGCATGGAGGGATAGTGCTTGTCAACGTGCTTTCCCTGCCAAGTGACCGACCAGCCGCCATTGAGGCAGCGTAGCGAGTTGGCATTTGGCCCGGTGACGAGAATTTTCTTTGTCGATGGTAATTGGTCAACGGACAAGGGAAGCGTGCCGTTATTTTTCAGCAACACGATGCTCTGGCGGGCTGCCTCACGAGCCTTTTCGGCATGCTCCTTGCTACCAAAGAGGGGGAAGGCCTTCCAATCATAATAGGGTTTCTCAAACAGGCCCGTACGATACTTCAGTCGAAGGACACGGCGTACGGCATCGTCGATGCGGCGCATAGGCACCTTACCTTCCTGCACCAGCTCTTTCAACAGCGTGCAGAAATCCCAGCTATAGGGATCCATAGACATGTCTATACCGGCATTGATAGCTAAACGGATGGCATCCTTCTTCGAAGTGGCGATATGGTCACGGCTCCAGAGGTTCACGATGTCAGCCCAGTCGGTCACCACCATACCATCCCATTGCAGATCTTCCTTGAGCCACTGCGTCAGATACTCATAGTTGGCGTGAAGGGGCATGCCGTTATTGCTCTGCGAGTTGACCATCACCGTAAGGGCACCGTGGTGAACGGCCTCCAGGAAGGGGGCGAAATGCTTCTCACGCATCTCCTGCGGCGAGATGTTGGAAGGTGTACGGTCCTTGCCTGAGGTTGGCACGCCGTAGCCCATGTAGTGTTTCAGACAGGCAGCCACATGCCACTGGTCGATATGATTAGGGTCATCGCCTTGGAAGCCAAGCACCGACTCACGTCCCATCTCGGCATTGAGAAAGGCATCCTCGCCAAAGTTCTCCCAAATGCGTGACCAGCGGGGCTCACGACCCAGGTCAACCACAGGTGCATAGACCCAGGGGATGCTTGCCGCCTTGGTCTCATAGGCCGAGATGCGACTGCCCTCACGGACCAGTTCACGAGAGAACGTGGCTCCCATATTGTTGCCCTGGGGGAAGAGCGTACCGCCGTCGGTATAGGTAGTGCCATGCATCTGGTCAACGCCATAGACGCAGGGTATGCCTATCTCCTTCATCGATTTCTTTTGTATGGCTGTGATGATGTCCTGCCACTCCTGTCGGCCGACGGCCTCACCATTGGGCACGTTGAGGATGGAGCCCACCTTATATTTGCCTATCACACTATCGAGCAAGGCCTCGCTTAACTGGAAATGGTCTTTCACCGAGCGATCCTGCACGACGTCAATATTCAGCTCGGTCATCTGACCTATTTTCTCTTCGAGGGTCATCTTGCTGATCCACTTCTCGATTTTCTGCTCGATGACGGGGTCGGCCTTGATGACCTGTGCCTGCGCCGCAAGTGGCAGTAAGCAGGCCATGATTGTCCAAATGATAGTTCTCATAGATCTTAATATTACATCTTTAATATTTATATTCTATTCAACTTTCGCAAGCTCCGCTTGCCTTGTAAATAGAAGGAGATAGAAGGAGACAAAGGACGTTAGTATTGCTACAGAATCAACGTATACAGAGTATCGCCCTCTATCTTCCGCAGCTGAAAAGCGGCTATCTACTTTTATCTTCCTATATTTACTTAACATGCGAAACTTGAAATTCTTTTTTCTATTCTTCCCCCTTGGGGGAGTTAGAGGGGGGACCTATTTTATTCTTTCAATGATTTCCAGACACATACGACTATTATGGTAAGGACATTTCCAAAAACCAGCTTTATCGTCGATCAGGTTGGGTGTGCCGTCGGCATGGCGGCTCCAAAGCCATTCACCGTTTTCTGTGTCAATAAGATGCTCCTTGATATAGTGCCAGCAGCGCAGGGCCTTGGTCAAGGCCTCCTCATCGCCAAAGTGCTGATAGAGGTTGAGGAATCCCACTACGGCCTCTGCCTGCACCCACCAGTGGCGATCTGTGTCGATGTTCCATTGCCCATCATCCATTGGCCCATCGGCATGAGTCAGTATTGCCTCATGAATCATGGAGCCATCGGGGTTCAAGCCCTTCTCAGAAGCTTTGGCCACCTCCTGCACAATGGTCTCGACCTTTTCCAAAATATAGGGATCGCCCAGTACCAAGGCTGCCTCATGCAGCAGCCATGAGCATTCAATGTCGTGGCCATAGCTCTCACGCTGTCCACCCTCCCGAGTCCAGTCCATGTCGAAGAAGAGGTCGAGGTGGTGGGTCTCAGGGTTGAGTATGTGGTCGGTGAAAATGTCTATAAGATTGCGCAACGATGCCTCAACTTGGACAAGGTCTTCCATAGGGACGGACACTTCTATGGGCAGGACGGCTCCTATGGCAGGAACGTAGTTGCACGACGAACGTGCCTGAAACTCCTTCAGGCAACGATAGAGGTTGGTGTAGGGCTCGATGATATGTAGATGGGTATTCTGCGACTTGGGATAGTTGGCGTCCAGTTCCGACAGTCTCATGTCGGCGATGGGCTGCCAGTCGCGAGTCGTAGCCTCGATGTAACCGTTGTACTGGCTGTCGAAGGCATGCTCCTCAATGCACTCATAAAGCTGCAGGGCATAGTCCAAGGCCTCTCGGTCGCCCGTAGCTCGAGCATACTCGGAGAGACCATAGATGGCAAAGCCAATGGCATAGAACTGCTTCTTGGTGTCCTTGGGTTGCCCCTTGTAATCAACACTCCAGAAGACTCCGCCAAAACCAGGGTCATAGAAGTGGTCAATAAGGTAATCCTTGGCCCTTGTGGCGGCATCCAGATACGCTTGGCGACCCAATACGCGGTAGGCAGAGGCAAAGGCCCACAGGATACGGGCGTTGAGGATAGCCCCCTTGTCGGCCGTGGGATGCACCTGTCCGTGGCCGTCGATGCGTCCGTAGAAGCCACCGTTTTCATGGTCAATAGTCTCTCGGAGCCAGAAGCTAAGGATATTGTCCTCCAGCACTTGGCGAACTTCGCTTTTTAGTTGTGCTATTTCCTGTCTCATGGATGGTGGTTACTTTTTCAGCCTAACATTGTTTTCTATTTTTCCGAATCAGCTTCTTGATGGTTTCCACCGAAGCAGCCGTAGTCAGTCCATCCTCAGGAGTATTCATACAGTAGTCAATGAGGCGGTCGATGGACGAGGTGGCCACATGCATACGCGTATCGGCCGAGGCGTAGTAGATGAACACCCGGCCTTCGTCATCGGCAATCCAGCCATTGGCGAAAGCCACATTCATCACGTCACCCAAATATTCCTGACCCTCGGGCACCAGGAAATAACCGCCGGGACGGGCAATGACCTGTGTGGGATCATCGAGAGCCGTCATATACAGATAGAGCACATAGCGCAGGCCATCGGCCGTGGCACGTACACCATGGGCCAGGTGCAACCATCCACGTGGGGTCTTGAGGGGATGAGGACCCTCGCCGTTCTTCACCTCAGTAATGGTGTGATAGTGGCGTGCATAGATTATCTTTTCCTCTTTCACTTCGGCATGGGTGATGTCATCGACCAATGCCCAGCCGATGCCTCCTCCTGAACCGGTGTCGATAAAGCCATCCTGGGGACGGGTGTAAAAGGCGTACTTGCCATCGACAAACTCAGGATGAAGCACCACATTGCGCTGCTGGCTGCGGGATTTCAAATCGGGCAGGCGCTCCCATGTGACAAGGTCCTTAGTGCGGGCAATGCCTGCTGTGGCCGTGGCTGCCGAGAGGTTGCCAGGCTGTGCATCGTCGTGACGCTCAGCACAGAACACGCCGTAGATCCAGCCATCCTCATGCAGTGTCAGTCGCATATCATAGACATTGGTAGCAGGATTCACACCGCCTTCATGACAATCAGAGGGGGCTTCAGGCATGGTGATAGGCTCAGGCCAGAAACGGAAGTGGTCGATGCCATTGGGACTTTCGGCCACGGCAAAGAAAGACTTGCGGTCGGCTCCCTCCACACGAACCACCAGTACATATTTGCCTTGCCACTTGATGGCTCCACTGTTGAGCGTGGCATTCATCATAATGCGCTGCATCAGGTAGGGGTTATCCTTTTCGCAGAAATCATAACGCCACTCCAGGGGCGTATGGTCAGCGGTCAGAATAGGATACTGATACTTCTCATAAATGCCATTGTCTGCATAGCAGAGTGTTCCAAGAGTCACGCTACCTCTTTCCATGGGCTTGTTCTCTCGGTTGAGCAGCTCCTGATGATGCTTCCTCAGGGCAGCAACTTTTTGCTCAAATTGTGTCATATTTGTCTATGTTAGCTTATTTATAGATTAGTTTCCCTGAATTTAGTTGCAAAGGTAAGTATTTTTTTCAATTATCAACTATTTTCAAAGTCATTATTTTTTCATGTTGGCCAAAAAATTACTAATAAGACGAGCCAAATGACCATTCTGCTATGGGTCATTTGGCTCGTCCGAGAACTTAGGGGTATTCAAGAAAGCTATCTGCGGAACACTTTGCGCCCGTTGCGGATGACGATTCCACGATAGCCGGGGCTTACTTGCTGACCAGACAGGTTATAGACAGCGGCATCAGACTGCAAATGGTCGGCATCCACGGTCTCTATGCCATCGGGGGTGGTACACTTCAACTCTATCTTGTCAATGTTGCAGTTGGCCCCGTTGATGGTGAGGCGCAGAATCTGCTCACCAGCTTCCAACTTCGTACTGATATTACCCTTCATGACGCGATAGGTATCCCAGCTGTTGCTGCCCGTTTGGGGCACACTGACGTTGAAGAGGGTCTTGGCGACCTTACCGTCCTGAACCAAGCCCACGGCGAAACGCGAACCCGTAGTGCCTGACGAGACAGTGGCTTCATAGGCATACTTGCCCGGCTGGGTCACGTTGACAGTGTACTCCAGCCACTCGCCTACTGCGGTATAGCCGATGGCATAGCCTCCATTGCCAGTGACGATGTCAACACCTTCGCTGTCAGAACGATAGGCGGTGGTGCCCTCATTCTTATTGTCACTATCATGATAGGTGAATCCCTCCTCACCACGGTCGAAGTTCTCTGCCTCGATGATGCCAGGCAGGCTGATCACCCCCTTATGGGGCGTGCGTTTGGGATTGACCTTCAGCGAAATGGTGGCCACAGACGACACCTTGCCGTCCTGGGTGGTAGCCTCAGCCGTGATGATGATGGTACCTTTGGCAGTAGGCTTATAAACCGTCTCAAACGGCGTTGCCGATACCGTCTTCAGCAGCATGTTGTCGGCATAAAAGCGTACATTGGCGATGCTGCCACCCTCTATGGACGCAGTAGCCGACAGTGTCGTGTTGGTATTGACGGTGACAGGCACTGGGTCTGCCGAGAGGGCAAGCTGGATAGTTTCGTCCACATCGATGCGATTGAAGACAATCTTGTCGAAGTTGAAGCCGCTTTTGTTGACGATAAAGCGAATGATGTGACGGCCAGCCTCCAGTTCACGGTTCAATCGGCCATGCACCACCTTATAGGTGTTCCAGTTACTGGTCTTCGGTACGCTGACCACACCGGTAAGGTCTGTCAATCCGTTGGCGTCACTGAGTGCTAAGGAGAATGAACCGCCACCGTCTTGTGACGACATAGTGGCATCAAACGAATAGAGGCCCGACTCCTGCACGTTGACGGTATACTCCAACCACTCGCCATTGGCCGTATAGCCGATGGCATAGCCACTGTTGCCGGTGACGATGTCGACACCGCCGCCGTTGCTACGATAGCTGCTCACGCCCTCGTTCTTCGAGTCGCTGTCATGGAAGGATATGCCCTCGGCACCAGCGTCGAAGTCCTCACCCTGCAGGGTACCCGGCAGGGTGATGTCCTTATGGGGTGAACGGGGGTTATAGGCCGTGAAGCTCGAAAGACGCTCATACTTGGTACCGTCGGTGGCATAAACGACAGCCTTCAGTTCGTGCTTGCCCAAGGCGGTGGGCGTATATTCCGTGGTGAAAGGAGCCTCGGTCATGGTGGCATGCAGCTGACCCTTGACATATAGCTCTACCTTCTCAATGGTCTTCGTCCTGAGACGGGCACGCACCTCGATGCCCACAGGCTCTTCCTTGGTCACAGCCAAGGCAGCGGGCTTCACGTAGATGGAGGCCTCCTTCTTCATACCTGGGAAGGGACTTACTGCCTGTTTGGCGGCATCGGACTCCATATATTCGCGTAGCCAAGTCATGGCGGGACGATCCTTGCCGTCGCGAATCAGGCCGGAATTGCCGTCAGTGGTCCAGGTGGCGCCATAGATATAGCCCCAAAGGGTCACGCCAGCACAATACTCGGCCTCCCAAAGATAGGGAATCAGGTTCTTGTACTGCGTCAGCTGCTTCTGGTCGTCGCTGGTGCCTATGTCAAACTCGGTACTATACATGGGCATCTTCAAGGCATTCTGGAGCTTCACCATCACGCTCTTGAAGCTGCTTAGGCTAATGTCGGTCAGGTCGTGGCTCTGACAGCCGTAGGCATCGATGGGGGCACCGGCGTCACGCAGGGTGCGAACGAGGTCAATAAACTGGTCGGTGTTCCACTGGAAGGTGTTGTAGTCATTATAGACGAGGATGGCATCCGGCCAACGCTCATGGGCCATCTCGAAGGCCTTGATAATCCAGTCATAGCCCGTCTTGCCGTCACCGCCTAATGCATCCTTGTAGGGAGCAGGCTGGTGGCCTGCCACGGCCTCGTTGACCACGTCAATCACTTCCAGATTAGGGTAGTGTTTCTTCACGGCATCAAACCACTCCACGATGGCCTTGGACTGCTCACCGGTGGAGAGGTTGTCCATCCATCTTGGATACTGGGCACCCCAGATAAGCGTGTGAAACTTAAAGGGGAAGCCATGCTGCTTGGCATAGTTGGCCGACTTGTCGGCACCGCTGAAGTTAAAGCTGCCTCGGGCAGAGCCTTCAATGGCATCCCACTTCGTCTCATTTTCCGGCGTTATCTGGTTCCAGAGCTTGTAGAAGGGTTCTACGCCCCCACCAGCATCCACGTTATAGCGGGTGGTAATGTTACCTAAGAACTTATCGGGATTCGTCGATAGTTGGGCAAGGACCTTCATCGGGAAGAGGAGGGAGGCCCCAAGCAGGCACACAAAGGAAAAGCGTTTTAGTTGCATAAATTAGTAAGTAAAATTGAATAGTAAAACGGAATAATGCAAAATTACGCATTTCATCGTAATCCGTGTTTCATGATTGTATCAAATATATTGTTTTCAGTCGCATTCCACATCATCTTCCCTTGAAACGTGGAAAACGCTACGCTTAGCGTATGCAAAACAAAGAATTTCACGAATCATACAACTTCAAGCTCTACTTGAAAAGTTCGTATAACTCGTGAAACTCTTTTTCGCGAAATGACGTAGCCGACAGGCTATACGTGCAAATCAAGTACGAAACGGGTGCCTCTGGTGTATTGGGTGTCGATCACGAGATCGCCATTCATCTTCAAGGCCATCTGCTTGCAGATAGGCAATCCTAAGCCATCACCGTTAGTGAGGTCACGGATCTGCAGGAAGGGTTTGAAAACATCTTCACTCATTTCGGAAGGAATACCCTTACCCGTATCGCTCACCAATACCTGACAGCTGTGAGGGCCACGCTTCTTGAAGTCGAGGCTGATGGCACCTCCCTCCGGGGTGAACTCAGCGGCATTGTTGAGCAGGTGGAGCAGGATGTGCGATACCTTATCCTTGTGAATCATTGCATCCATCTTGGGCGAGTTGACCGTCAGCGTGACGCCCGTCTTCACCTTGTCGCGTATCTGATCCATCAGACTATTGCAGAAGGGGTGGATGGCTACCTCTTCCACTTCCTCCAGCTGAGGCGAGTTCTCCAACTCCGACAATGTCTGGATGTGCTTGGCGAAGTCGAGCAGTGCCTGCACTTCGGGCTTGCTGCTGTCAAGCTTCTGGAAGGTGGGATTGAGCTGGGCAGAGATATTGCTGATGAACTTGGCCTTTAGGGCATTGCTCTCGTTGGCCAACTGGATGGTCTTCTTCTGCTTGCGGGTCAGCAGGATGTAGCGCATGAGCACCAAGCCACCTGCCACCAAGGCTGCAATGAGCGCCACGACAAGAAAGCAGAGACCAATGATGATCATCTTGCGGGTGGAGAGCGACTCCTCCTTTTCTACGATGACGGCCTCGCCGTCAGAAATCTGCCGCTTCAACGCGTTTATCTCGTCGGCTACCTTCTGGGCATTGGCCGAGTCCTTCCAGGCAATATAGTTGTCATAGGACTGAGCCACCATCTGGGCATTGCCCGACCTGCGTCCGTTGGCAATGAGCTTCTTATAGACTTCGTCCACCTTGTCATACTCCTTCTCGGCAGTCAGCTTGGTGGCCATCTCCTGAAAGACGGCATTGCCCTGGGCATTCTGTCCAAAGGTATAGTAAAATATGGCTTTGCTGTAGAGCAAGTCATTATTGAGACTTTCATTGCTGGCCAGATTAGCAAAGTACTCCAATCGGTTCAGCTGTTCCTGAGCACTGGGGTTACGCCTCATCCTCATATACATCTGCAAGCGCTCCTTGGTCGTCAGATAATGGAGTGCTGCCTTGGCACTGGCACTCATATTGCGTGCATGAATGGCCTGATCGGTGTAGCGCAACAACTCGAAAGCCTCGTTGTATTGGTTTGCCTTATAATACAAGGCCGTAGCCTTGACGGCGCATTCCACACCTAATTGCAGCTGATCTTTGTTGCCATAGTCGTCAAGGGCGCGAACATACAGCGAGCGGGCGCTTTCGAAGTCCTTCTTCTGCTCAAAGGCCTCTGCGCGTCGATGCAGTTCGCTTTTCATAGCCTCCTGTGCACAGGCAAAAGCAGTACACAGAAGTAGGTTTACAAGTAAAATAATTACCTTTTTGTTCATGTGATGAATAATTTAACGCTGCAAATTTAAACATTTTATTTTATAAACCGCAAGAATATGCCATTAATCTTCTTTTTTCGGGCATTTTTCTGAGCCATTTCTAACAAATTGCAGAAATTTAGGGCGTATGGCTGCGATAAGCCTTCATCACACGGAAGCCGTAGTCGAGAAGGATGGCCGACTCAATAAAGCGCGAAGAACGACTCCGACTATTCAATAGGATAAGCACCAAAGTGACTCCCTCACGGGTAGCTGCCGAGGCCAGACAAGCACCGGCCTGACGGGTATAGCCGGTCTTCACGCCAATGCAGCCCGCATAGCTTTCCAGCATGACATTGGTGTTCTGACTGGGCAGATGACGCCCATCGAGCAGGGGAATGTCCATCTTCGAAGTGCTGACAATACTGGCAAAGAGTGAGTCGCACAGACCATAGCGGGCGAGGGAGAGCAGGTTGCGTGCCGAACTGTAGTTGCTGTCGTTGGGCATGCCATTGGGATTGGCAAAGTGGGTACTGTCCATCCCCAAATAGGCTGCCTTGGCGTTCATCATTTCACAGAAGGCCTCTTCGCTGCCGCCGAGATGGTTGGAAATGGCAAGGGCTGCGTTGTTGTCGCTCAACAGCATCATCTCATCGACCAGGTCACTCATCAGAAAGGCATCACCCGGCCTAATATGGCTATCCCTCAGCGGACAAACCTCTTGTGTGATATCGATGGAATCGGACAATTTTTCACTTTCCAATGCTAAGAGGCAGGTCATCATCTTGGTGAGACTTGCCATGAACATCCGCTTGTCTGCGTTCTTCTGACTGATGACCATACCCGTGGAGTCCTCCACAAGAATCCAGGCCTCTGCCGACAAATCTCCAAGTTGCTCACACCCTGCTATCGTATCGGGGTCTATCACCGTCCGAAGCGACGTGGTGTCTATCCGAGCTATTTTCTCCATTCTTATCTCCTCGGCACTGCGAGGAACCAGTTTGCCGCTGCATCCTACTTGGAAAAAAACAGATGCAGCGGCCATAAATATCAGATATTTTCTCATTCCTATTCTATATATTTCTGTACATTTCATGGATTTTGGATTAATTACCTACTTCACTTCCAACAAAAATCATTTGACAAATGGCTTTACCGTTTTATCAGGTCCAAGATAGAATCCAGGCTCCGAAGGTTGATTATATCCTACATTTTGCGCAGCCGTGCTAAGACGATAGGGAATATCCTCCATCAGACAGTTGATGCGATAATCCGTGGGTATCGGCGACACGAAAATGCGAAGCTCCTGACTGTCTGGGGTGCGAGCCATCACCTCTTCGCGCCAGTCTCCAAGGATATCGGCGGAAAGACATGGGTTGGACTTCGTGCCATTATTGAACCTCACCCCGGCGAAACGCACCACGTCTGTCACCGTCCTGCTGTTCCAGTCATATTTCGTGACCGTCTCACGGTCGAGTAGCTCACGAAGGAGGTCACCGTCCCACCAGATGCCAAAATTCACGGAAAGATGCCGCCCACCCATCGTCAGGTATTGCTGATGCTGCGGATCGTCGGAATCCTTTGCGCTACCTATCACTTCTCCCTTCATGTTGCGGATGCCGTGACTGTCACTGCTCCACATCTCCAAGCCAGGATTGGTGGGATCAATATCGGCAGCCATGGCACGGCCCACATCACTCTTTGAGGGTATCTGGAAGATAATCTCACCTGTCCGGGCATGACGGAAGTCAGAGCCGTCACGACGGTTCTCATGACAGTCCCACACTTGCAGATCAGGACTTTGCGGGTCAAAGGCCATCAGGTGAATGGCATCGCCGTGCCCCATGCCAGTATTGTAGAGGCCTCGTCCGTCGTGGTCAACGGCCATCGAGCCATAGGTGATTTCATCAAAGCCGTCACCATCCACATCGGCCACACGCAGATTATGGTTTCCCTGCCCGGCATATCCTGCCCATTCAGGCTGATTGGTATCAAAAGTCCAGCGGTGGCTCAGCTCCTTGCCATCCCAGTCCCAGGCGGCAATGACGGTACGGGTGTAGTAGCCACGGCAGAAGATGGCACTGGCCACCGATTTCTGTCCGCTCTCCGTATGGCGCAGATGCCCCAGGTAGCCCACGCCGGCCAACATGCGGTCGCTGCGGTTGGCATAGCTGTCACCCCAGTCTTTGGGGTCTCCACGCTGTGGGATGTAGGCTTTTGTGTCCATGGCCTCGCCCGTAAGCCCGTTGAAGACCGTCATATAGTCAGGCCCCGTCAGGATGCGTCCTGTCATGGGGCGTCCCTGACGATTGTATCGTCCCCATTCCTGTTCTGGCAGGGGGCGTTGAGCATCGGTAGCGGGACGATGACGATAGTCGGCTATCGAGTCGCCAATCACCTTTCCCCTCCCATCACGAGTACCATCGGCCGTACGCACCATCAACTCGGCACGCCCATCACCGTCGAAATCGTAGACAATGAACGGCACATAGTGGGCACCACTACGAATGTTTATCCCCATGTCGATGCGCCATAGCAGCGTACCGTCGAGGCGATAGCAATCAAACAACGTTGGACCGGTGAAGCCGTCATGGGCATTGTCATGGGCATTGGAAGGTTCCCATTTCAGGATGATTTCGTATTGTCCGTCGCCATCGACATCGCCCACACTTGCATCGTTTGCCGAATAGGAGAAGCTACGGCCGTCGGGTGTCGTACCATCGGCAGGTTTCTGCAGCCGCACTGGGAGATAGCCATCGGGGGCATCGGCAGCCAGCGTGAAGCTACCGTCCTTTCCACCACCACGCACCTCATAGGTGACGGTTCCTGTGGGCGGCTGTTCGTCCACGAAAAAGGTCCCTCCCTTGATCAACGGGGAAAGATTCAGCTTTTCTCCGTTTCTGAAAATGTCAAACGGCTGACCAGCGATGTCGGAAGTCAGTGTACGCCAACTCACCACCACCTGATGACCGCTTCGAATAGCCACGACCCCTCGGTTCAGCGACTCGCGACCCATGTCGTCTAAATCATAGCAGGGCTGAGCTGTTGCGACCAGGCCACAAGCAGCCATCAGAGAGAATAAGAAGAGTCTTTTATTCATAGATGATATGGGGTCTCCTTATTTCTTGAATATCATCTGGGCAAACATCGTAAGATAGATGCGCCAGTTACGCCAGATATGGCCACCATCATTCTCGTAATACTCGTAAGGGTAGGATTTCTCATCCAGATAGCGGCGCAAGTCGTTGTTCATCTGCATCAGGAAGTCATCCTTGCCAATGGCAATCCAATAGAGTTTGGGCTTTGAGGCAAAGAGACGGGCCATCTGCTCATCAAACTTCGCTTTGTCCTGAGGCATGCGAGCCGCAGCGGATTGCAGTCCGTAATAGTCAAAGACATCGGGGTACAAGCGAGAGATACCAAAAGTATGGCCACCGCCCATCGAGAGTCCTGTGACGGCACGAGCCGAACGCTTGGGAATGGTCTTATAGTGGCTGTCCACGAAGTTGACGATATCCATGAAGCTTTCCTCCATCGAAGCCTTGGCTCCTCTTTCGTTAAAGGCATTTCCATCAGGAGTGTACATCCCCTCATGCCACCAGCCGGGGGCCGCATTACAAGTAGGGTTGCCATTGGGCATGACGACAATCATGGGCACACACTTGCCTTCAGCAATCAGGTTGTCCATGATTTGTGAGGTGCGCCCTAAATCGCCCCAGGCGGTCTCGTCGCCTCCGTGACCATGGAGAAGGTACATGACGGGAAAAGCCTTCTTCCCGTCGTAGGCTGCAGGAAGGTAGATGGTCATACGACGCTGCTGTCCCAAAGTCGGACTGTCATACCATACTCGGGCCATCGTGCCGTGGGGGACGTTGTTCACCTGATAAAGATAGCCCTTGTCATTGGGAGCCTTCGACACGATGAAGATGTTACTCAGCGTCGAGATATCACGGTTCACGTAGCTATTGGCGGGGTCGATGAAGCGCTGTCCATCGACGGAGAGACTATATGAATAGAGTTCGGGGGTGAGGGGCTTCGTCGTGACGGTCCAGATGCCATTCTCCTGTGTCATGGGCAGCACCTGCCGACCTATTTCATCAAAGTCACCAGTGACTGACACCTGCTGTGCAGAGGGGTCATAAAAATTGAAGGTCACTGTGCCATCGGCATGGATGACGGGTGACTGCACACGTGGACGCTGACCTAGGGCCTGCTGTCCGAAACTACTCACTGCCACCAAGCAACCGAGCGAAATACTGATTAGTCGTTTCATAGTTTGTTATGTAAGTTTGTTTCTTATAATCTTATAAGAGGTGACCTCATTCCCTTAGAATGAACAGGCATCGAGCCAGCAGATGAAAGCCACGAGTGAGGCATTCCAGTTGATTGCTATTTCGTTGGAGGCGTAGGATGCTGTGTCGTCAAGGTACGACTCGTCGGGATAATTGGATGGATAGGCGGCATTCTTCAACTCCTGCTTATCCTGTTGCCCGGGATTGGGACCACCGACCAACATGCCGGGGAATGGGGCCTCAATATCGTCGGAGGCCGACGGACGGTGATGGGGATGCATGGGACTCTTCTCTCCGAATCCTGTCACAAAGCAGAAGCCCGTAGCATTTCGGCCTAAGAGATAATCGGCATTCTGCAGGGCATAACGCTGATAGCGCGTCGTCCCCAACTGGCAATCGGCAAAGAGGAAGGCCATGGCCTGGCAGCAACAATGCTCTGCGAGGCAACCCCAGCCGAAATCACGGGGCTTGTTTCCAAAGGGCGACTGGAAGCACGACGTCTCCACGCCTTTGATGGCCGACTCACAATAGTCGGTGAGTTGGCTCAGCATCTTCTGGCGTAGTTCCCCTCCCGAGGCCATCCACTCAAAGGAGCCTAACGAGGCCACATTGCCCCATGAGGGCGTGGTGAAGCGGTCGGGACAATACTGCTTGGCATCATCCAGGTAGCACTGCTTTCCCGTCAGACGGTAGAGCGCAGAGGCCGCCCAAAAAAACTCGTCGCTGGCAGAGCCGTCGCCATAGGTGCCAGTCGTGACGGCGGGATCCTTCAACAGTTCCTGACGGTAGAAGACATTGGGATGCTCCTTGGCCCACTGATAGGCACGTTCTGCCACGGCAGCCGCTTGAGCTGGAAAGAACGGATAGTCGACAACGTATGGCTCGAAGAGACGGGCGGCATCGGCCATGACTGCGGCAAAGTCGAGGGTAGCGGTGACGCTCTTTGCCACCACATAGCGCGTTTGCTTACAGGCAGAAGGCATGACGAAGCCCTCGAAGTTCGGCGTTGTCAGCTTATGATAGACACCACCGTCGTAGGGATCCTGCATCGTGAAAAGCCACTGTAGGTTGAACATCATCTCGTCAAGGATGTCGGGCGTCTGGTTGCCACTCTCAGGAATGTCAGTGGACAAGTTAGCGAAATAGTCGCGCTGCTGCTCATAGGCAGCGAACATCAGTCCGATGGAAAAAGCCGAGTTGACAACGTATTTGTTGTAGTCGCCTGCATCATACCAGCCAAAGGGGGAGCTGATGACGGTGCCAGCGGGTCGCAGCGGCGAGGCTGCGGAGTTGTGCACAAGGACATGGGTGTCGGGATGACCGACGGGTCGGCTATAGGGAGACTTCTCGATGGCGACGCCCGAACGGATGAGATAAAACAGGCGCAGGGCCGACGTGGCGAGAGCTGCGTAGGGTCGCTCACTTACGCGCAACTGGCACTGGCTGCCGTTTGCCTTCACCGTATACTGCCCAGGCTCGGAGAGCGAGCCAAGGTTGACGACATAGCGGACCTTACCCGACCAAGGTGAGACCGCCTGCCGCATGGAGACGGGCTTGCGTGTATGGCCATCGGGAGTGATTACTCGCACGTTGGGCTTTGCCCCCTCAATGACAACGACTTTTTCCTGCGA
>Ga0326514_10000433_pt1 | contig 28650 bp, 40 predicted proteins | sample 3_2548_0518_D_FD_203653 | JGI IMG/M metagenome (GOLD analysis project Ga0326514, IMG submission 203653) | Bovine rumen microbial communities from UC Davis, California, United States - 3_2548_0518 | ecosystem: Host-associated > Mammals > Digestive system > Stomach > Rumen | place: USA... | reverse complement strand
GGGTTTGTCGTCGGGGTTCTCCAGCGTCAAATCCATAATGCTTGCCGCGTTGGTGTCACCCAAAAACATATTCAGCGATTCGCCGAACTGCTCGTCGCGCTCATCGTCATTCACGGGCTTGCCGTCATCGTCCAAGCCGATAACGCCGCCCTTGTGATGGATAAACGCACCCGCAATCATAAAGTTGTTGCGGGCGTTGCGATATAGCACGTTGTCGATGCCCTCGTCGGTCGAAAGCGCGGTTATCACCTTGTCGTAGATGGGGCGCGGGTATTGCCATTTCCCATCCAGCGAAACCCAAAGGATTTGACCGCAATACTTGTCGATGCCGCCGCACGCCTCAATCTGCGCCATAACTACGCGCGGGTTAGGGTTGAACGGGAACACATAGCGCACGTTGTCCTTTGTCACGCGAATAGCCTTGCCGTTGCGGGTCTTTTGCCCCGACCAATCGGGATGCACGCAGATATACGGAACATAGCCGTTTGCATCTTCTTCGTATAGGCGGCAATCCTCAAAGTGAACGTGCTGCATCTCAACGACCTTGCCGACCGCGTTGTAATTGACATGGATGGCGAAGCCGTTGTATTTGGCGGTATCTACGGCCACAAGGTGCAGAATATCGTCGATGGTGTCGCCCCTGCGGTTGCAGGGCAATTCGGAGAAAGCCACGTTGTCAAACCCGTTACCCTCAATGAATGTCGCGTAACGTTCAAGACAAGTGCCGCCCGTGCTGCTTCCGTCTATGACATCGGACACGCGCTGCGGGTATAGGTTATCGTCGCCGTATTGCTGGATATTCAACGAGGATAGATAACGGGTATTGAATCGCTTTTGGGGTTTCTTGATATTACTTACATTCATTGCGGGTATCGTGTTTTATTTCCTGCGGCGGGATTTTGCCGCTTTCTTTTGCGCCTGCTGGGTTTTCTTTTCCTCGTCGGGCAATTTGTCGGTTGCGGGCTTTGCGCCCGTCCTGCGCGATTCTACGCGCTCCTGCCAATCGGCGGGGTAACGCTGAAACTTGGTGATGTCCTGCGGGCGTTCCGTCAGCCATTGCTCGGCGGCCTCGGTCGGCATTTCTAGCGTGTAGAGTTCATTTGTGCCGAAGCGTCGCAGCACCTCGCCCGCCCGTAACTTGTAGGGGGCTTCTTGTGGTAGTTCTGCCATAGTCCGTAGTTTGTTTGAAATGATGATGTATGCGTCGCGGTAGCAATCGCTGCAAGAGGTGCGCACGAAAGCGCGACCCATCACCCGTTTGTAAATATCTTCTATCGTATTGCGGTCTTCAAAAGAAAAGCCGCTATCAAAGCGGCTTCCCATTGATTGAAGAGCCGTGAGTGCATCTTCCCGTGTCATTGTGTCCGTGCGTTGCGGTTATGAACCGATGAGCGAGTTGAAAGCGGCCTCGGTGGTGGATGCGTCGGTAGAATAGAGGAACAAGCCCGAAGTGGGCGCGCCCGTTTCCTGCATCGTAATCTGCCACGCTCCGTCGGTGTCCTCCGAATAGGGGTCGCGGCTTCCCTCGGTCTGCTTCAAACCTGCCTCAAAGCCGAAGACCTCATACTTGGCCTTGCTATCCGTGCCAGCGTACTTGTTCTTCAGTACGGCCACGAATTCGCCGTTGGCGAGTTTGTCGATGATGTTTTTGCAGCAGGCGGGCGAATGGTCGTACACAAGGAACGACACAATCTTGTTGAACTTATTGCGGAAGTTACCCTGCACGAAAGCGGCGTTTGAGCCGTTGAAAGGCTGGTTGCCGACCTGCGAAACGCGGTAGCCCGTCTTGCCCGATTTCAGCGAAAGCGTGGTGAGTTGGTTGGGGTTCTGCGAATCGCGCGTGCTGGCATCAAAATCGATGTCCGCGCGGTTGATGATTACGCCGTCGGCCTCAATGCCTGCGACCTGCGGATTTGAGCAGTCGAAACCGATGGCGGCTGCAAGTAAAGAATCACAACTTGGCATATCTTTGAATGTTTTTTGAATTGAAAGAAATTGGGCGGGGGTGGCGTGTTGTTATGCGCCGCCGCCGCCCGTTTAGTCACTCGCTTTGCCTGCGATTAGTAGGCCACTTGGATAAGGTCGTCCTCACCGATGAGCGCGCCGATGTTGCTGGCGGCATAGAAGTAGTTCTCGCGGGTCTTCTTGTCGAAGAAGATGTCGAGGTCGGCAAGCATTGCCTTGTCTTCCGTACCGATGCGGAGATTGTTCGGGTTGGTGTAGATAACGCGGTGTGGGGCGTTTAACTTCGTGCCGTCGTTCTCATAGGTCTTGATGTTGATGTCCCACTCGTTGAACACGCGAATCTGAATGCCGTCGAACTCGGAAATCGACACGCCACGCGAAACGTTCTCGAATGGGATGGTGGCGTTGTAGGTGCGGTTGTAGTCCTTGCGGAGTGCTTGATAGAACGAATTGGTCATCATCAGCACGCCGCCGTTGTTGAAGATGCGTCCGTCAGCGTCGGAAAGCATAGCCTCGATGATGCCAATGGCCACGCCCTGCGTGTTGAGTGCCGACTTCTGCGTAGCGTAGGTGGTCTGCGCGTTGGCGGCAATGGTGGTCTTCTGCGCGGCGTTGGCGGTGACAATGCCCGCAATCTGCTTCCACAAGCCGTCGGTCATATTGAGCAGGTCGAGGTCAGTGCCTGCGGTGATGACACCCGAATTGGTGACGAGGGCGGCGTTCTTGTCTGCAAACCAAGCCATACGCCAAAGGGCTTCGTCGTATGCCTTTGAAAGCAGGGGAAGCAGCACCTTGTCCATAATCTCGGTGTCGGTGAGGTCATCCTGCGAAGTTCCCTTGTTGAGGGCGTACTCGGCGATGGTGTCGCGCCATACCTGCGCACAGATTTTGAGGGGGATTGAGTAGTCGCCCATATCCCAAGCCTTTTCAAAACCTTTCGGCATAACGGCCTCATATTCGGGATTGCATCCGCGCCCAGCCTTTGCGACGGGGTCGATGGAGTCGAGATAGCCGACCTTCTTCTTGTTGCGCTGGCCTACCTTTACGGCGGCAGAATTGGAAAGTTCGCCAAGTTTCCAAGATGTAGTGAAAAGCACCTCGGAAAGACGCTCAATCGCGCCGTTGGGGGCGGTGAGAGCGGAGAAGTTGATAAGAGTTGCCATATTGATATTTTTGTTTTTGATTTGTGAAACGATGTGGGTTACTTGCGCATCTTGGCGAGTGCGGCCATAAATGCGTTGCGGCGTTCCTCGATGAAGTCGTCGCCGAATGTCACGGGCTGCTCACCCTTTGCGGCGGGTTTCTCGACGCGCTTGGTGTTGCCTGCGTTGAATGTGCTGCGGGCGTTGATGGCCTTTTCTACGGCCTCGATGCCGCCAGCCTTTGCGACGATTTCCAAAACGCGCTTGTCCTCGGCGTTGTTGGCTTTCTCCAACTCGGCTTCAAGTTCTGCGATGCGGTTGTTTGCCTTTTCAAGTTCGGCCTCCAACTCCGCAACGCGGTTGCGCAGTTCCTCGGTTTCGTCGGGTTCGCCCTCGGCGGGGGTTTCCTCACCCTCGGCGGCTGGGGTTTCCTCGGCTGCTGGTTCTTCGGGTTCGGGCGCGTTGATGGCGGTGATTACGCCGCCCTCGACAACGATGGTTGTGCCGTCCTCCATTACGAATGTTCCGTCGGGGCTGGCCGCGTCACCAACTTGCGGCTCGCCCTCTTCACGCTCTACACTCAAAACCGACCCGTCGGCGGCGGTGACCTCCAAGCATACCATCTTGGGTTCATCCGAAAGGCCGATGAGTTCCTTGAGTGCTTCGACCACCTTGCCGAAGCGGGTGGCCTTGTCGCTGGTCTTGCTCATTGCTTTTGTCGTTTTGTTTATGGGGTTAATACTTGCCCCTGCTGGGGCGTTCGATTTCTTCGCGGTGAGGGGTGGCAGGATTTCGTTGATGAAGCCCAACGCCTGCGCCTGCTGCATATCGACGTAGATGTCCTTGTCCATAAGGGCTTGCAGTTCCTCGGCATTGCTGCCCGTGCGCTCAACGTACACGTCGAGGATATGCTGCTGTTCGGTGCGCAACAAATCGGCCTGCGCCTTGATTTTGTCGGCGGTGGCTTCCAGCGCGTCGGCGGTCAGTCGCTCATACCAATCCGTGTTCAGCCACATAAAGGCGGGGTTGTGGATGCACAAATGGGCGTTGGGGTATGCCTTGCGATTCTCCTTTGCAGCCGCCAAAAGGATGACGGATGCCATCGACGAGCATTCGCCCTCGATAAGCGAGGTTATCGTGCAACCCTCCTGCTGGCGCAAAAGGTCATAAATCGCCCATCCGTCGATGCAGTTGCCGCCCCTGCAATTAAACACAAGGTCGATTTGCTTGTCGTCTGCTGGGCGGGCTTCAAGAGCCGCGCGCACGCTGTCGAGTGATACGGCATTAGGCACGCCGCACCATTCAAGCCATAGACGCTCCTGCTCATCTACGATGTCCGAATAAAATTTGATTCTCATTTCGTGGTTTGATTTTGTCGGTGCAAAGATAAACCTTTTGCGCGTGCGTGCCGTCGTTCGCCCGCCCGAAAGTATTGCAACGTCGTTGCAAGTGTGCCAACGCGCCCGCCGTGATGATGCCCGCCAAACGCCCGCATTTGCCCATATTTGCGCGCTGGCGGGGTTTTGCTTTTCGCCCGATAAATTGCACGCCCGCCACGCGAACACGCAGCAGGCGCAAAAAAACGAAACGGCCTACCCTCACGGGCGGGTCGTTTCTTCAACCTTAAAAATTAAAGATAAAATGACAAATAGATGCTATAAAAGCACTAAATTGTTTTTCGCCTATTCCGTGCGGCGGGTTTGGTGTCGCCCGCCGCGCGTTGTGTTAGAAAGCGTCAATGGTTTTTACGCATTATATCTTTGATGGAAACACTCCCCTGCTCGAAATACAACTTGTAGAGCGTCTGCTCAAGATATTCTTTGATGCTAAAACGAGAGTGCATTTCGGAGGATTCCAAGAGTTCGCGGATTTTCTTCTCGTCAAATGTCGGCTTGAATGTTGGAGGCGAAAGGACTGCGTTATATGGTGGCAGTTTTGCCATCCACTTTGCACCAGCCTCAAAAGCGTCCGCGATGTCTGCCCAATCAAATTGCCTTTCCTTCCTTTGCACATTCTTGGAATAGGGGCAATCCTTATCGAGTTTGCTATCTGCATACTCGGTTGCTTTTTGGTTGATGAATTCTTCCATAGCAATTTTTGTTATTCATATAAAAACGCATTATTGATTTGATGAAATATAATTGTATATGCATCACTTGCGCCAGCATCCCAATGATTTGCTTGTATCTCTTTGAGAAATCGCTCTTCGTTGATTTTATAGTGAGCATACGTCATTGCATCGTAAACTTTGTTCTTGTCTTCGTTTGCTTGAAGATGCGTGCCCAAGAAATAGCCAATAAAGAACGCTGCCGTTGCTGCGCCTAATATCGAAAATCCTAATACTAAATCCATAATTTTATTGTGTTATTCCTCGGCGGGGTTCTGCTTCACCCGCCCGTGTTTGTTGATTCGTGGGAGTTTGTGCTGCTGACGCAGGCGCGCCACGTTGTCCTTAATCGCGCCCCACGCATTGTAGATTTCGCCTGCTGGCATTTCCGACGTGATGATGTACGTTTGCGGTTCGTCCGTGCCTGCGTATATCCTCACGCATAAGAGTTTGTTTGCCGTCACGCCCTGCCCTGCTTCGATGCTCACGCAGACGGGCGAACCGAAACAAGATGCCTGCAAGTTGTGCGTATATTTCAGCACCTTGTCAATCGTTTCCATTTGCGCCGTTGAATAGGTCGCCCTCCGTCGGCGGGGCTGGTTTCGCCGCTTGCACGCGCTTGATTTCCGCGTCGAGTTGGCGTTCGAGGTTTCGGGCTTCATCCAGCGCGGTTTTGCTGCGGGTGCGGAAATACTTGTTTTGTGCGTCGCGCACTTGCACGACCAAATTAAAGAATTGTTGAGCGTTCATTTTATTTATAGTTTGATTTTGAAATATTCCTCTAAAAATGCTTTGTAGTCGAAACCTTCGTGTGCAAAGATGCCGCATTTATGCACCGCCCAATCCCGCGACCCTGGGTAGAAAACATCGTGAACAAATTGCTCGTAAGTGGTTTCGTGATGCAATACCGCTTTCGCGTTCGGGTGATTTGCCCGATAAATTTGCAGGGCGTGAATGTAGAAAACAACCATTTTCGGGTGTGCCTTAAAATCCTCAATACGCTTTTTCGTGCTTTGCAACGGGCAGCATAAACAACCCAAACGCCGTTCAACGTGAAACGCTCCGCTTTTATCATAATATACGGGCGCGCACTTAATTTGGCGGTCTTTGATAAATTCCTGCACGTCGTTATCGCTCCACTCCAAAATGGGGAAAAATTGTTCAACGTGGTCTTTCTTTCCATACATTCGGCATTGTGTCGGCTCTTTGTAACGCTTTGCGCGGGCGGTGCTTTCGCTGCGCCTAACTCCGACAATTTGTTTGTCGAGTATTTTGTATTCTTTCAGTTCGGAGCAGCAGAAACGACGGATGCGCGACGGCAAACCCCTTTCGATGATAAGGTCACGAAATGTATATTTTAGAGGCTTGTGTATTTCTGCGCCCATTTCCTTTGCGTGCGCGATTGTGCCTTTCGGGTCAATCGTTGTGCATTTGTAGATGGGGCGAAAATGTATGCCCGATTCCTTTGTGAGTTGCAGGATAACGTCGCTATCTTTGCCGCCCGAATAACAAAGTTCTACGGGGTTGTCTTCGGCGTTTGGGATTGACCGCAAAAATCGTATTGCTCGGTCGATTTTCTTTTGTAGTTCTGCGTTCATTTTGTTTTGTTGTTTGATAGTTTGAGCCGCTCCATCGCGTAGGCTTTGCGCCAATTTATGCGCGCGTCGCTGGCGTATATTGTGAGCGCGAGGGTGTCGATGTCGCCCTGCGGTCGGTAACTGCTGACATACATAGTTGCGGGGGTTAATAGATGTCGTTGGCCTGCAACTTTTCATCAATTAGGCGGCGTTCATCTTCGGTGCTTTTGCGGCAATCCTTGATATATCCGTAATGGCAATATGTCGTGTCTTGGTTCAGCCTGCAAACCGACCGCCGCATATACTTTGCGATGTAATACACCTCGCCGTTGCTCCCGATGTGATGCACCTTTAAGATTGTGCCGTCGTTATGGGTGAGGGTGTCGCCCCATTTGGGCATTTCGTTTGCGGTGTCGTGCATCATATAGCGGTGAAATTCCTCGATTGAATCGTTGTCGAGTTGCTGGCGGGTTCGCAGCCATTCCTCGGCCTTTGCCAGCATCTTGTTTATTAGTTCGTACTTTTCCATAGTTGCGGGGGTTTGATGGGCATAAGGGCGGCGGGTTGAGCGTTTACACACAATAACCGAAATATTTTTTAATGTTCCGCCGCCCCGTACCCGTCTTTGTTTTACTTCATAGGCGTTATGTGATTTTGGGTTATAAAGATGCTATCTCTACCACTCTATATTGTGCAGTATCAGATAGATTATCATCCTCAATGGATTCCTCTGCCAATTCTCTATCGTCAAATGTCCTATCAAAGTCGATAGACCATTTACTCCAGCCTTCACCAACGTGGTAGAATCTCTGCTGAATTGCGTATGCCATAGTTGTATTGTTTTAAGTTTTGCATCCTTGATGCTTTAGGGTGCTATTGATAATTTGGGTTATAATTAAGCAAGGTTTATTTCCTTGTCGATGCCACACAAGTGGAATGCGTGTTGCAGTTGATGAACATACAAAATGGGCTCTGGGATTAAACCGTCGTTGATATACAAACAGTTGTTTGCGCAACAATATTCAATGAATATTGGACACGGATAATGAATGTTTGTGCATCTTGCAGTATAAATATCGTTTATGTCTTCAAATCCATTCTTTCCCAAGATTTCGGGTGTAAGTGGAATAGGGTACACATTGTACTTTGGGCAACCGATATAATGGATTTTGTGGTCTTCGTCATCTATAAATGAAATGTCAAATGTTTTAGAAAGAGCGTGACCTTCCATTTCGTTGATGGCAATTATGCGCCCCATTACGTTGTAAAAACCAAGCGAAGGGTTTTTTACTTGCACCCAATCGCCCAACATTAAATATTTTGGTTCAATCATAGTCGTATTGTTTTATGCACCCTTGCTGCTTTAGGGTGCTTATTAGTAATCGGGTTATTATTCGCCAAGTAGATACGCTTCGCGGGCTGCTTCGTATGCCTCGCTTTCACAATATGCTTCGTAGTCGGCGGCATCCTCGGCCAGTTCCTCGCACAAGTCATTAAAGCGATATTCGCGGTATTCGTCGCGGATGGCGCGGTCGCTGGCTATCGCCTGCACGTCTGCGTCGGTGTAATCTTCGGGCAGATGGTCGTTGTCCTGCGCCCAATCCAAAAACATTCCCTCGTTATCGTCAATCTCTTGGTCGATGAGTTCATTTGCTCGGTCGCCGTAGATGTCGGAGAGTTCGACCTCGTTATATGGTGCGCGTGGGTCGTTTGCCGCTCCTGCTGGGTAGTTGTCCATAATGTTATTTGCTTTTAGTCAGTTTTTGAATGTTGTCGATGGCTATGTCGGTGAGCGTCATTGCGACGGCTACCAACGTGACAGCGGTAACGAATAGCGTTACTATTGCGCCGTAGAATATTTCGCTTGCAGCCCGCTTCATACCTCATACCATTTGCCGCCCTCGGCGATTGCTATTAAAGTCGCGTCAGCCACGTTGCATAGGCGGTCGCACGTCGCATCATTGCGGCAAAGGGCAAACGCGCCCGTCGGGAGTTCCAGCAGATACGCCGCTCCCTGCTTGATGGCCTTGCGTGCGCTGGTGATGCTCTTGAATACTTGGGGTTTCTCACGCAGGCGCAACGCCTTGCGGATGGTCTGCGCGATGTCGGTTGTTGTCGTTTTCATTGTTTCGTCGGTTTTAATGTATTTGCTTTTGGTTATGTTGGTGGGGCGGGAGTACCGCCCCTGCTGGGTGTTATTGGTTGGTGCTATAATTTACGTCTGCCATCACCTCAATGAGGTATTCCGTGATTTGGCGGCGCGTCTTTGCTTTTGGGCTATCGTCGGCGGCGTTGTAGTCGGAAAGCAGGTTTTTAATTATCGTTAGGACGATTCGCTTGTTTCGCACGGTCGGGTAATAGAGCCAAAACGGGTCACTCCAAACAAATACGTCATTAAATAGGTTGAGTTCGTGTTCGTTCAAACTCTCGCACTCAAAATGAGTTATTGACAAAAGTTTCGGTATCATAGTGCTGGGGTGTTATTGGTTAAGGATAAGCCCGTTGAAATACATATCGCCGTCGGGGTGGATGATGAAACGACACTTGCCGATGTTGCAGCCGTTGCAGCCGCCGCCAAAAATGTCGTATGAATATCCGATATGGAAATATAACTCTAAATCGTCGCCGTTTTCTGCCGCGTAGCCCTCGCCCTTGATGCGGATGCTCTTAAACATTGCGGGGAATGTTTGAAATTCCGTAGATACGATGCTGATTAACGGGTAAGATGTTAGGGAGTTGCGAATCTCGGCCTTAAACGTGACGTGGATGCCCAAACGGGAAACGGCGGTCTGCATTGCCTGCTCGATGGCCTGCAACTGCTTCGGGGTGATGTCTTGGATTCTCATAATCTTTAATTTTTAATGGTTGTTATTTGCTTTTGGTTGTTTTGCTGGTGCAAATATACGGATTTTTCCCGAAATACGCAAATATTTTGCGAAAATTCTTGCATTTTTTTAAGGAATTTTTAGATTTTACGCCCTTTTTTCTGCTTTTTAGCATAAATTTTCGCCGTTTTTCGCAAAATTTTGGGGCGAACATTGCGAAAATGCCGCCCCACAAAATCAAATCTCAACGGGTGATTCAAAACGATGCCGTATGTCGTAGATGCTGCGCGTCGATACGCCGTATTTCCTCGACAATGATTCGCGGATAAACAACTTTTTCAACCCCTCGGCCTCCATTGCGCGGTATTCCTCATATATCGCTATCGCCTCGGTGTCCTCCAGCAGCACGCCGTTGCGTTTCAACACACGCAGGAACGGCGCATTAAGTTTGACTAATTCGTAGTACGTCATAGCGTGTCAAGTTTTTCAATTACGGCGACGCGCGCCTGCCCTGCGTTGATGTCCTCGACCGACACGACGGGGTGAATGTCGCGCACGCCTGCTGCTATCGCGTCGGTGACGCTTTCTGGCGATGCCGCCTGCATCGTAAGCCCTGCGGATACCTGCGGGCGCACGCCCCGCCCTATCGCGTTCATTGCCGCCAGCACGGGTTCAAACAAGTCCGTCGCGCTGGCCGTCATAACGTACTCGCCATTGCTCAACATTGCGGGGATGCTGTCGCTCGTTCCCGTGCCTGCACCCGTCACCTTGCCTCCCGTTGCGAAATGTGCCGACTTGATGGTGCTTATCGCGGTGGCGATGTTGCTTAATATGGTTGCGATGGTCGTTGCTATCGCGCCAAGATTCGCGGGGAACGGCACGCTTTGCGCCTGCGCCGTGCCTGCTGCTATCGCCTTGCCCGTGTTGATGGCTACCTCGGCCAACGCAAGCACCTTTGACGCTTTCGCAAATGCCTTGTTCTGCTCACCCAGCGCGTTGAGTGCGCCAGCGATGCCCGACGTGACGGATTCGGCGATTTGCAGCCGCCCCTCGGTGACCTTGTTTTCCTGCTCGGTCAGAACCTTTTTCGCGTCGTTGTACGCCTTTTGCGCTGCAAGTTCGCGGGCGCGGAAAGCATCGTCGCTCTCACCCTCCATCTGGTGCAACGCCTCCAACTCCGTGCGGCGGCGGTCAAGTTCGATGTTCGCCTGCTCGACGGAATTGTTTTCGGCCTGCATCATCAGTTCGGCAAAGCGGTTTTCGATGGCCTGCTTTTCGGCTTCGGCCTGCGCCTGCTGCTGCTCGTTGAATAGGTCACGCTCCATTGCCGCGTATTTCTCGCGGATGAGTTGCTTTCGGCGTTCCCGTTCCTCGGCGTTGGTGATGGCGGTTTCGGTTTCGGCGAGGTCGGCCTGCAACGCCAATTCGTTCTGCTGGCGGCGCAGTTCAAACTCGGCTTCCGTACCTTTGCGCACGGCTTCCAACTCCAGCGCGATTTCCTGCTGACGGGCGGCGATGCGCTCGGCTGAAATTTCGGCCTGCAATGCGGCGAGGTCGCGGGCGCGCTGCTGCTCCTTTGCCTTGATGGTTTCGTTTATCGCATCACGGGCGGCGGCGGTGAGGTTCTTTTCCTCATCCAAGCGGCGGCGCAAATCCTCTATTTCGCGGTCGTATGACTGACGGATGGCCTGCTCACGCTTCGCGGCGGTGTCGGTGACGAGTTCCAGCATTGCGTCCTCGGCCTCACGCACGGCGTTGCGTTCTGCGTCGGCACGGGCTTTCGCTTCGGCGGCGGCTTTCTCCGCATCCTGCTTCGCCTTGTCGCGTCGCGCCTTTTCGTCGGCTGCCATCTGCTGACGCATTGCCATTTCCTGCCCCATCAATTCGCGCTGCTTGTCGTATTGCTCCTTGCGTGCGCGGTAAACCTCGGCTTCGGCCTGCGCCAGCTTCTCATTCGTTGCCGCGTCATTGTCTGCCCATTCGCTTTCGGTTTGCAGGATACGCAGGCGGCGTTCCGCGAGTTCGACGTTGCGGTCGGCCTGCGCCTGCTCCAACTCCTGCGCCCGCTTGTTTGCCGCGATGCGTTCCTCGATGGTCTTGTTTTCCTTGTCGTTGGCTTCGGCACGCAGGCGGGAAATCTCCAGCGCGTCTTTCGCGTTCTGCACCTCGTTCTCGCGGGCTTTCTTTGCCACGTCTGCCTTTTCCTGCTCCAAACGTATGGCCTCTTCGGTGGCCTTGTTTGCGCTGGCGAAAGCGTCACCTATCGCCGTGCCAGCAAATGCCGCCTCACCAAGTTTCATAAAGAACATAAGCATGGCATCACCCGCCGCGACAATGTTAAGAATCCATCCGCACACCTTTTGCAGCACGCCCTCCATTGCGGCCAGCGCGCGGTTCACGGGTGCAATGACCTTGTTCCATTTCGTCATATTATCCTCGCTACCCTTGATGCCGCGCACGACAACGGCGATGGCTGCGGCCACAAGCCCAAGAAACGCGACGATGGGGTTTGCCATCAACGCCAGCAACTGACGGGCAAAGAGTTTCGCGCCCGTTGTGGCTACGGCAAAGGCGTTTTTCACGCCGTTAAGCCCGCCCGCCAGCATTGGCAGTATCTTGTCGCCAAAGGGGATAATCGAAGCCAGCAGGCGGTCGTTCATCTTCTTGGCGTTCTCGTTTACGGCGGTGTTGAGTTCTATTTTCTTGGTGAGTTCGTCGATTTCCTGCGCGTGGTCGCCCTCGGCGTTTTTCAGTTCCTCCAACTTGGCTTTGTCCTTTTCGATGGCCTCGTCCATTGCGTCAAACGCCGCGATGATGCTATTGCGGTAGTTGCCGACGTTGCGGTAAAAACGCTGGGTGGCTTCCTCGCTCTCTTTGAGTTTTTCCGTCACCTCGTTTATTTGGGCTTTCAGCGATTCGCCCGTTTCGCCCAGCCTATCGTCACGGCTCAAAGCATCATACAACGCCGTCAAATTCGATAACTGCGCACGCAGGGCGACGAGCGATTCTTCCTCCGCATTCTCGGCAATGACATTTTGACGCAGCTGCTTCTCGACCACGCCCTGCTCCTTTTTGAGTTGCCCCAAAACGGCCTTTTGCGCGATTATCGCCTCGGTCTTTTGCTTGATGCGTTCTTCGTGCGTCTTTTCGATGGCTGACACCAATTCGACCGACGCGCCCGCGTCCTGCCATTTCTTCACGTCCTCGGCCTGCTCGTCACGCAGGGCTTTCAATTCCTTGCGTAACTGCTCTTGACGCTGCTTGACCTTTTGAATCTGCATTTCGTAGTCCGCTACCGACTTGATGGCGTTCTGCGAATTGACATTGATTTCTAAAAGTTTCGTTATTTTCTCGGTTGGCATATTATGGAAGTTTAATGAGTTCGGCGGTGGTCTGCCCGTTGCCGTCCATAGTGATAGACATAATTGCGAAATATGCGTTGAGTTGCCCGATATATACGGGGCGGGTGTAGTCGATGCCCACAAGCACGGGCAAAGGCACGCGCACGGGGATTTTAACGACGTATGGCTTTTGGATGATGGCCTGCAAGTAGTTGTATTGCTCGTTATCGTCACCAGCCTGCCAAACGTCAAAATAAAGCCATTGTGTCGAGTGCTGGGAATCGGGCGAAACGTCGATTTTGAAAAGGCCGATTGCGGGCTGCGCCTCGTTCGCCTGCAACTCGTTATCGACCATATCAAAATACTTTATGGTGTCACCCGTCGCCATCTTGTGATGCTGGCCGTTGCGAATGAAACGCCCGTAGAACGGGAATTGGTGAAGCGTCTTGTCGGCTTCAAGCGTGCCGTTCTCACATTGCAGGGCAAACGCAGGCGCGTCATAAACATCATCCGTGCGGCCTATTTCCTCACGCTCCAGTGATTCGTTTTTCATCAATAGGTGGTTGCGCTGGGCGAGGTTGCCGTTTGTGTATTTGAGCGTGTCGGGGTCTGCGCCGTAGTCGATGCAGGCGTAGCCCGTCCAATCGTACACGATACCCGCCTGCAAATTGTCGCGCAACTCCGTATAATACGAAATGCCGATTGCCCCGCCGCTTGTGATTTTCGGGAAGCCGCCCAAAACATAGAAAAGCGACTTTAATAGGGTGAAGCAGGATATGTCGGGCAAACACTCAAACACGCGGCACGAATGACCGCCCACGCCCTCGGCAAAGAACGGCGAAAATACAAGCGTACCCTCTACGAATGCGTCGGGCATAACGTCCAGCGCAAAACCGATTGGCGCGCCAACGGCATTTATCGTTTCTTCGCAGTCGTAGGGCGTGAAGCCCTCGGTTTCCCTAAAATCCCAAAAATAACGCTGGTCGCCCGATGTCGAGTTTTCTTCGTCATATTCGGCTTCGATGTTCGCTATTTCGCGTTCACCGCGCCAACCCAATTCAACCACGCGCAAATGTGGCTTTTCTTCCAGCGCGGCGGTTTCGTTGAACGACACGACCAAGTTTCCGCCAATTTGCAGACTGACGTTTTCCTGCTTCGTCTTTATGAAATTGGGGCGGTGGGTGTCGTAGAACTCGATAAAATCCATTTGGTGAAAATATCGAAACGACGAAAACTGCAACGTATTTTGCAGCGTCACCACCTGCTGGCCGTCGCGGGTTGTGAATGTAAACGTTTCATCACTCGCGCCCGTGACGGTGCGCATTTCCATTCCCTGCTGCTCGGCGTAGTCCTCGCCAAGTTGGGTAGTCACTAACGGAATGCCCGCGATGTCACAGAATTTGGGCGTTTTGCCCTGCGCCAAATCGCTTTGCCACGATGAATAGTTGTAAGCCCGTGAAATGTCAATCTGCAAGCCGTAGCGGGCGGCAATCTTCGTCAGCAGCAAATGCACGGGTACAACGGGCGGCGCAAAGGGCGCAAAGTATTCAGCGCGCACCACGCCCGCCGCGTAGGACGGCGTTTGCGTCGCGCCGTTGGTGTATCCCGTCGGGTCGTAGTATGTATTGTATTTCGTGACATATTGGCGGCGGTCGCCCATCCAGCCATACATTATCGTTTCGGGGCTGGTGGTGTCGCCAAGTTCGGTGATGCTCACGTCGTTGTCGTTGATGGCCTGCAAGCCCTCAATGACTGCAAACGTCATAACCGCCGAATATGCGCCCTTGTTCACCTCGGACACATACAAGAAAGCAGGCACGGCAATAGGCACGCCGTCACGCCAATACTCGCACGGGATGCGAAGCCCGTACAACGGCGAATTGTAGCGCAAGTCGGCGACCAACTCAAACGCCCGCGCGTTGTTCTGCGTGGCTGGGAGTTTGAACGTGTACGAATGGCTGCAATCAATCTTTGAAAGGTCGGCAAAGAGATTCGACGCAAACACCAACGCCACGCCCGACGGGGTGCAAAGGTCGAGGGCGACGCGCTGGCCGTTCTTTATGATGTAGAGTTCTTCCGTCATAGCCTTTGCGATGCCTCCGTCGGCAAATTGATTGTTATTTCGTAGTCCTGCAAACCTACGCGCTCACTCGCCGAAAACTGCCCCGCCTCAATGGTGACGGGTAGCCATATTTCGTTATCGTCGGCATCCTTGCCCCTATATAGGTCGATGATTACCGCCTGCGCGATGGTCGAAACGTAGTCGCATTCGTCTTGGTTCAGCCCTACGGCGGCGACGTGTGCGCTGCGCTGGCATTCCTTGCTCGTCACCCTGCGCCCGCCGCCGTAGTTCACGCCGCCGTAAACAATGGGCGTTTCGATGGTATCGCCGTTCTCGGTCTTGGTGGCGCGTGTTCCCTCATCAAAGAGGTAATACTGCAACTGCCCCAAATAGTCAATCCAGCGCAGATAATAACCCTTGCAGGCGTTGTCGACGATAAGGCGCGTGATGGTGTTGTCGCTGGCCAACGCCTCAAACGTGTAGTCGAAAGTGTCATCGAACGTGCCGCCGCCGTTGCCCGCGCCCTCGGTACGGATAACCGCCATTCGCTGCGCTGCGCTGGCGTAGGTGTTCGGGTCGATGTCGAGGTAGCCGTTGCACCCGCCGAAGCTGTGCGTCGTGCCGTATAGGTTGCGGTCGTAGCGCACGCGGAAAGGCGTGTTTGCCGCGCCGAAGATTGACACCCTAAACGGGAAATTCTTAAACCAACGCACGCGGCGCACGAATGCCAGCGCAACGGGGTCGTAAGTATAAGCACCGACAAAACCGATACGCTGCACGGGGCGAAGCGCGCCCCACATAATGAAGAAGCCGCCCGTCGCCTGCTCATCAAATACTTTCGTCGTGTCCGTGCCGTCATTCAGCGAAACGTAGAACGCCGCATCGACGCAGCGATTGCCCGAAAGACCTGCGGATGCCAGCAGTTGCAGGTATGACGAAATAAGGATTTTCGCCTTGCCGCCGTATAACGCCGTTTCGACGTTGTATGCGCCGTTTCCGTTATATACCGAAACGATGGCCTTTGCGTAGCCCGTCGCGCCCGTTATTTCGACGTAGCAGGGCGAAAAGCAGAATGCCCAAAGGTCGGGATATGTCAGCGTAACGCCGCCCGTTGTAAGTGTCCTCATATTACATTGATTTGTTGATGTTCTCGATTGTCTGCGCAACCCTCATTCGTGATTCCTCGGCTATCGCCTCGCACGCTCGGTTTATTGCGCCCGAAAAGAGGTCTTGCGGCACGCCCGACTGATACAACGCCGTGCCTTTCTTCATTATGTTGTAGGCTATCGCGCCCGCCGCCATTTGCAGGCTGCGCTCCTGCTCGGTGTACTTGTGCGGGCGGTCGGTCTTGTATGGAATGATGGTGATGGGTATGCCCTTGTCGATTATCCATTGACGGATGATGTTGTGAAACCAACGCGGCACAAAGGGCGGTCGCCTGCTCCACGGCCTGCTACCCGTTTCCAAGTAGTTGAACGAATACAAGCCCCACAACGCGCCGTAGTTGCTTTGCGCCTCTATCGTGAGGCTATCGACGTGCGCCCCGCTTGCGTTGCGGTTATATACGCTCATCTGCTGGGTGATGGTCTGCTTCACCCTATCCAAGTGCTTGACGATGATGTCCTGCACGTCGAACTTGCGGCGGCTTTCGTCTTTCATTACTCGCAGAAGTTTTCGCCCGTTACCTCACGCAGGTTAAGCGTGATGATTACGCCCGTCACGTTTTGGTCGAGCATATCGTAAACGGCTTGATAAGGAATTTCGGTCTTGTCGGGGATGGCCTCAAACAATCCCGATTTGTTCACCTCACGCACGAACTTTGCAGCCAAGTATTTCATCGCCACCATAAGTTTGTCGTTCTCGCGGGTGCGGAAATCGAAACGGGTGTTGCAAAGAAATGCTATCTGCGTTTGCGGTCGGTCGGTCGTTTGGTTGAAGCGGTGGAACAATGAACCCGACGCTGGCAGGATATAGACGATGGTAGGGCGTTTGATGCCGTCGAGCGCGACGTTGGCCTGCGCCCAATTCAAGAAACGATAGTCGGCGTTGGGTTTCCATTGTTCTTCGACAATCCAGCGCACTTTGCTTTCTACGTTGAAGTTCCTATAACTTGCCATTGTGTTTGTATTTGTTTTGATAAACCTTGTTCAACCGCTTTTCGTAGTCGGCTTTCTGCCCGTCCTGCTTCATACAAGTATAGATGCGCACCCAAGCGACATCGCGCACGGCGTTTTGGTCTGCAATGCCTTGTCTGTGCGCGTACCAATCCAGCACGCCGAATGAGCCGAAATCAAGCAGTTTCACGCCCGCCTGCAATTCCTCGGCGGTGTACTTCGGGGCGATGGCCTTGAATAGTTTGTTGATTCGTTCCACCTCACGCCCCAGCCAATTCGCCGCGCCGTACACGTCGATGACGTTGCACGCTTGCAGTTCTTCGGGCGTTGCACCCGTCACGCGGCAAATGCACTCTATCATTGCCGCCGCGCCGCCTTTTGCCGCCTGCGCCAAATCGTCCAGCATCCCGTATGAAACGAGATTGAGGTCTTTCGGCACGGGATGGCCTGCCAGCGTTTCGGGGCGTTCCGCGCCCTGCATAATAGCGTTGAGCCGCCGCCGTTCCTCATCCGTGCATAGCGGGTAGAGGATGGCAAACTCGGCAAACGAATACACACGGGCATACCCGCCGCGTTGCAAAGATAACGCTTTCTTGCGGGTATTGCGCGCCCGCCTGCGCCTAAATGGGTTGCAAATGCGTTGCAATAAACCCTTCATAACTTGCAATGGAATTGTCGGCACGCTTCCTTTGTGCCTGCTCGGAATGATTCGCTGCTCACCTCTTGGCATATCGCCATAAATGCGCTTGACGTTGCCCCGCGTATCTTCGCGGCGTTGCGGTCGAGCCAATCCGTGAGCAGTTCGCCGTCCTCACGCGGGGAAAGATGCCGTTTGTTGCTAATCATAGTTCAATGCGTCGAGGTGGTCGGATGCCCATATCATAAGCCCGCAGAAAGGGAAAGTGAAATACAAGATGCCCGTGAAGATGCCGATGCGGGCGTAACGGCTTGCCTTGTGCGCGGCCTGCTTGACGCGCTGGCGGTTGATGTTGATTTTCATTTGGTGTTGTTGTTTTAGACTGGCGCGCCGACGCGGATTTTTGCGCCGCCCGTGCCGCGAATGCGAAATATCATTGACATAGCAAGCGGGTCGGCCAAGTCGGGCGAACGCCCTAACAATTTCTTTTGTTCCTCCTTGCTGTTTATCTCAAACTTGCCCGTGTCGTTGCCGATGCCGACGATGCGCACGGCCTGCAATTCCTCTTTGAGTTGTTCCTGCTCGGCGGGCGACATTCCGATGATGCGGATTGCGCGGCGGTTCACGAGGTCGCGCAACTTGTAGTAACATTGCGCCTTTAAGTTGCGGTATTTGGGGTCGTAGGGCTTCGCCCCGCCGTGAAACTCCTTGATGCCCGTCAAATACGATTCAAGATAACTCCCGATGCCGTCCGCGTCCACGACAAACATTGAGCGCGGTATGCCGTCGGTGATGATTAACGCCTTGCAGTCCTGCTCGACGCTCTTGCCCGTCGAATAGGGTTTGTTTATCGCCAAGCGGTACACGTTGCCGTTGCAGGAATACGCGGTGAAGCTGTCGTGTCCTTTGCCCGCGATGTCTGCCGCACCCGACTTGATGCCGTTGGGCTGGATATGCTCGTTGTGGAAAAGGTCGCAAAGCGCGTCGTAATCATCAAACAATGCCGTCGGGTCATCGTCATAGTCGAAATTGCCGTAGAGTAGTCGCTGCTGCGTTACCTTGTCCGCGCGTTTGAGGTTCTCGAAGTACGATTGCGGCACATACGGGTTATCCTTGCCCAGCGCGCGGATGAAGCACCTCCACGATGGCATATTGCCGTCACGATATGGCTTCCAAAAGTCCGAATAAATCCAGCCTTTCGACGGGTTAAAAGTAAACAACGCTTTCGGCTTCACCTCCCACTTCGTGCCGTCGGGGTTCCTGCCTTTCAGCAGGGAAAAGCGGCCTTTGATGACCGACACGAATTTCGGGTGATACTGCTGGGATTCGTCGCCGAAGAAATCCGTGAGGTCGTATGAGCCGAAGCGGTCAAATTCGCGGTCTTTCGGTAGGAACTTGCACCAACGGAAAAAGATTATTGAGCCGTTGGGGAAGTATGCGTAATTGTCCAAGCCGCCCTTGAAGCCCACGCAGCCTTTAAGCCCCATATAATCGACAACCTCCCAAAACGTGCGCATCGTCGTTGAGTGTAGGTCGGTGAAGTCCGCGCGGGTTATCATCCCCGCGCTCTTTGCGTATTGCAGGCGGCGGGTTATCTGCCAAAAGCACCCCAGCCACGTCTTGCCGCCGCGCGCCGCCCCGCCATAACCGACATCGCTCACGCCGTTCCCGTAGTCCGTCAGCACCTTGTACGCGTCTATCTGCTTGCGGGTGAGTTCTACGTCGATGTTCATAGCGTTGCACGTTTATTCCTGCGTTTCCTCGCCCGCGTCGGTGTCGCCTGCGCCCGTTTCGTGGATGCGTATCGTCACGGGCTGGGAAAATAACGCCTCGCCGCCCGCGCCCGTCACCTCGTTGGTTTGGCGGTTCTTCCATTCAGCCGAAAGGTTCGTCAGCAGGAATATCGCCGCGCCCACGTTGGGCGGCACGGGCTTGCGTTCCTTGATTTGCTTCGATATGACGGGCTTGCCCTCGCGGTCGCTGACGTACTCCGTGCGCGTCGTTTCGGCTTCGTAGCCCTGCGCGGCACGCGCCAAGGAATCGACGAGTTTCACGGAAAGGTTGGCCTTGTAACGCTCTTTTGCATTTTGTAATGTTTCGGCAAATTCGGCGTTGTCACGCAGCCATCGGTAGTAGGTGCGCTGGTCAATCTTGAATGTGTCGAGGAATGAGTGCAACGGCGCACCGCCGTATTCGATAAGCCCGTGCGCGGCTACCCATTCGCCCATTTTATACGCCAGCGTTGCGTTGTATTTCATAATTCTTGCGTTTGTTTAAGCCCATAAAACAAAGGGGCGGGCGGGTGCAATATTGCAAGATAACAAACAATAACCTTTGATGATTGAGGGTTAATTTTTGGTTTATAATCTCGCTTGCCCGCCCCTTTCGGTTAATTCATGGGCAGTTTGTTTTGAGGGTTGTTTATTCTAGTTTTCATTTTCCCATATAGGCGGTAAATGTTATTTTTCGGGTGCAAAGATACTCATTTTTTCCGACATTCGCAAATTTTATCGCAACGTGTTTGCAAGAATTACACCATATTTGCAAAATTTATCGCTGAATCGTCGCCGCGCGTTTGGATATTTGCCCGAAATTCGCTATCTTTGCGCCGAACATAATCTTTGTCGTTTGTCGGCATTGGTTAATGTTATTTGCTTTTAGAAACGCCCCGCCCGTGATGGGTAGGGCGTTTCGCCATATTTCGCGCCTGCTGCGCGTTCGTTCATTCGTCGGACAATTTATCGCCCGTTGCATAAAACGCCGCCAAATCGCAATTATACGCGGTTGCGAGGCGTTGCAGCACGTCGTCGGGTATCGGCTTGATGCGTCGCGGGTGTTCTATCGCCATAATGACTTGATGCTTCACGCCCAGCGCGGCGGCGGCGGTGTGCAACGTGTACCCTGCCGCGATGCGTGCCGCCTTGATGCGGGCGGGGTCGGGCGGGTTCGTCGCGCGGCGTGCCTCGACGTATGCGCGGTATGCGTCGCGGCTGGCCTGCAACTTGCGGCGGCGGGTTTCGGGGTTCGCGTGGTATTCGCGGCGCATCCAATCGCGCTGGCGCATTAGGTAGTATTCGCGGGCTATCGGGTCGGCGATGGTGTCGCGGTAGTATCTGCTGCTTCGTGTCATATCCTTGCCTTTACGTTCTTAATCTCGCCGTATTCGTCGCGCTCGACGTAGAATCTAAACGCCCCGCCGTTGTGGAAACGCGTGAGGGCTTCGCGGTCACGCAGTATGCACTTGCACACCGCCTGCATATATTGGCGGTTGAGGTTACGCAGGGCGGCACGTTCGCGGGGCAGTTGCGAAAGCATCGCCAGCATCATGTCGGCTGCGCCCTGCCAATAGTCCGTGTACGCGGTGCGGCGGCACGACTGCTCGACGTAGCGCATTTCGTCCTCACCGAAAAGCATCTTTTGCACGAATACGCGGCGTTTGCGTTTGGGTTTCATTGTTCGGGCTTCGTTAAAGAGTAATGCTCCAAAAATTCCGATTCGTTGTATTCCTCGCACCATTTCCAATTCAGCGAATAGACGCGGTACATCTGGCGGTGGGGTAAATATGTGAGGTTCGGGGCGAATTTCCCAGCGTCCATCCAGCCGCGCGCGACGTAGCACCCGTCTGGCTTGACTATCTCGCAGTCGCTGCAACTGAAATCGTCGGGCTTTATCTTGTGGTCGGCGTAGCACTTGCCCAAATCCTTGCCGCCGTTGCGGTAGCATAGCCCGTCCTTTGCCTTGATGCACTCGTCGCACTTGTGGCTGCATTGGATGATGGCGGGGAAATACGAAAGTATCTCGTCGTTGGCGCGGTAGGCAATTCGGTAGAAGCACGGGTATATCGTGCCGTCCTTTTCCTCGATGCCGTAGCCCGTGTGCAAGCCCGTGAGTTCGTATTCCGTGCCGACTTGGTTGCATTTCTTGCGGCGTTCGCTCTTTGCCATCCGCTTGAACGATTCCTCGGTTACTCGCAGGCGTATCGTCACGCGCTGGTGCAGACGCAGGGGAAACGGGGCGTGTTCCTTGATGTATCGGCGTTCGGCGGCGCGGTATCGGCGTTCGATTTTCTTTATCTCGGCTTCGGTCGCCTTTTCTTGTGCTTTCAGTTCTTCGTATGTCATATTGGTTTGTGTTATGCCTGCCCCGCCGAAACGGGGCGGGCGGGTTGGTTAATTAAATTCATCTATCCCGAAAAGTTCCGACGTATAGGCGGCGGCGTATCTGCTTTGCACAAATATCTTTTCGGCTTTGAGCGATTGCGTGCCTTTTGCGTCCATCAAACTACGCAGCCCGATTTGCGCTATTGGCGTGAATCCATCGGGCATTTGGTACTCGCTCACGAATACGGGGAAATAGCGCGACAACGCCCAATCATAAAACGCGGCGTGGTCGAAGCCGTTGCCGTATCGGTTTGTTCCCTTGTATGGAATGTCGCAATAAACAACGTCGCCGTCTTTTATCATTACCCCGCGATAATCCCGCGAAAGGCTTTCAAGCCGCGAAAGGCTTTCAAGCCGCGAAAGGCTTTCAAGCCGCGAAAGGCTTTCAAGATTCAGCAGGCTTTGCAGGGCTTCAAGTTGCTGGAGTTCGGATTTTTTGCCGATTATATCCTGCGCCAAGTCTTTCCAGCCCTTATATCGCGCGGCGCGGGTGCTGCCCGTTATCGTGCCATATACGCCTATCTTGTTCGCCAGCGTCATATCGCCGTAGAATATCGCGTAATGCGCCGCCTTTTTCAATGGCTCTAACTCCGCGCCGTAGGCATACGTCCGTAAATCGTTGCCAAACGAAAAACATATTGCCGCGTATGGGTCGGTGTCTTTTAGTTTGAAAAAGTCGTCGCGGCAAATCCATCGGTCTTCGTCGTGAAAACCGCCGTGCGCGGCGTGCATAAATGCGCGGGGCATCATCCCGTTAATGTCGTTGATGAGGAAATCGTGCCACCTTCCGCTCATCATAGCGCAATGCGTTACCGAACAACCGCCGCAAAACAAATCGACAAAACGCCGCCCCGTCGGTAGCACGCTGACAACCCATTCGGCGATGCGTGCCTTGCTGCCCTTGTAGGGCATCCCGTATTTCTTCGCCATCGGTCAAACGTTGATTGCTTGAAACGTAACGTAGTCGGCGCGGCGTAAGCCCGTGAGTTCCTTTTCTACGTCCTTGTATTCGATGCTCCAGCCGCAGGAAACGGCAAAGACGCGCATCATATCGAATGCCTCCTGCGCCTTTTTGATTTGCGCCTGCTCCTGCTTCCATAGCGTGTCGCGTATGGCTTCCATCTTCATATTTGGGTATTTGTTGCGCAAACCCTTTGCCAGCGTGACGCGCCCATCAATGAGCGCACGGCAATTTGCAAGTTCACGGGTGTATGCTTGTATTTTGCGCCCCAGCATATCAAGGTCGTTAAATTCTGCTTGTGTCATTGTTTCGGATTGTTTAATGTTATTTGCTTTTGGTTATTGTTGGTTAAATCTTTTTTGTTATGCCGCCCAAGGATAGCGGCGGCACGTCCACGCCCTGCTCGGCCATTTGGCGGCGGTATTCCTCGAACGTCACGCCCTTGTCCTGCGTGGCGCGTGCCTGCTGGCGTTTGTTGCTCTCAATGCGGGTTATCGCGTCGCGGCGTTCCTGCAAGAATGTGCCGAAAGCAACGCCTATCTTTTGCGGGTCGATGTTTCCGTAGGTCTGCCCGTAGTCGCCCGCGATGTAGCGCGAAACGAATAGCAGCAACTCCGTCACCTTGATATAGCCCTTGTCGAGAAAAAGGTTCTGCACGAATATCTCCTGCGCCGCCGCCAACTTGTCGCGCGTGCCCGACATAAGCCCGATATACGCGATTAAATCCACAAGCCACACGCGAAACGCCGCGCCGTAGGCTTCATTCAATGCGTAGAGCGTCGGGGCGTTCCCGTCGTGGCATCGGTCGGCATTGCTCGGCATATAGTAGTCGGGATGCTTGACGATGCTGAAAACCGCGTCAAAATGCGCCATCGTCGGGAAACGTTGCAGGATTGCCACCGCCCGCGACGATTGAACGGGCAAGTTCGTGCTGCTGCTGCCAAAATTGTTGCTCGGCGGCACGCTCATTGAGGTGTCGGCTTCCATAGTCGGTTGTTTGTTGTTTTTGGGTGTCATATCTGCCCTCTAAAATTTTAACGTAGTTTGAATCGTTTTCGATGATGAAGTCAAAGGACGCACGCCAGCCGCGATTGTTCTCGCCCGTGCAAAACGGCGTTGCAACCATCTTTTCGCAGATGGCGGTGAACACGTCCAACGGCGTTGCGCCCACGTCCTGCATCGTTGCCCATTCCTGCCAGCGTAAACGCAATTTCGCGCGGCGTTTGTCCGATATTGCCAGCAGGCTCGGCAATTTTTTTTCTTTCGCGCATATATTATTATATAATTTTATAATTTCGGGTATAATATTATTATTTAAATTATTTATATTATTATTATTCTTTGTAGAATCAAAGATTCTACCTTTATTATTATGTGGTTCGTCGTTATTTTTGACGGGTTCGTCGTTATTCTCTGCGGGCTTTTCGCCCGTTATAGCATTATTATTTATAATAATAATACTATCTTCGCCATTTTCGGGTGTATCATTTTGGTTATCATTTGGTTGTTTTTTGGTTGTTTTTTGGTTGAATTTTGGTTGAATTTTGGTTGAATTTTGGTTGTTTTTCGCGGGGTTAATTGTTTCATTATCACCGCTTTCGACTTTGCAATTTTGGTCGCCCTCAAAAACAACCTCCGCGACTACGTTGTTTTCTTCGCCCAATTTGGTTGAATTTTGGTTGTCGTTTGGTTGTTTTTTGGTTGTTTTTTGGTTGTTTTTTCGGGCGTTTTGATTGCCAGCAGGCGCACCGCCAAGCCGTCCGCATTCGGCGTGAGCGAGGGCGGCACGCAGTTTCGGAAGCAGGAAATTAAACACGATTTGCGCAAAGGGTGTCGCGGGCTTCGTTTCCTTGCCCTCAAACACAAGCCGCATTATCGCGTCGAACACCTCTAATTGGTCGGTGTCGGAAAGTTCGCGTATCGCGTCATAATACTCCCGCTTGAATGTGAAATATTTTCGTGTCATAGTTTCAAGTAATCATTAACGGCCTGCATAAACGATTCGACGGAATTGCACACGCGGTACATATACCCCTGCATCGTCACCGCCTGCTCCCATTGCTTTTGTTCGGGGCGTTGCCGCCCGCCCGCGCGCTTCATTTCCACAAAAAGCCCGTGGTAGCCGCCGCGCGGAACAAATATGGCGATGTCTGCCGCGCCTTTGCGCAATCCCATTGCCCGCAGCGTCGCGCCCTGCTTCGGCGTGCATAGCCTCTCGTTCGGGATATGGATGAGCAGGCCAGCCTCATACGTCTTGCGGTACTGCGTGGCAAACCAATTAACGCAGGCAATCTGCGTCTTGTATTCGTACGGCTCGGCGGGTTTGCGTGGCTTCGCCTTTTTCGGGGCTGGGGCGTTGCCCGTGATGCCCGCCAAGACCATACGATTGTATTCATCTATCGTCATATCTCCTTTGTCGCTACAAATTTCCAGCCGCGCGATTTGAGGAACTCGATGCACGTCTGCTCGTCGAGGTCGAAAATTTCGCGTTCTACGGCGTTTTGTTCTTCGGGCGGGCAATTCATCGGTTTTGCATCCTGCGGCGATTCTGCGCCCGTTTGCGGGGCAATGGCGGGCGATTCCTGCGTTTCCTTCGGTTTGAGAACGCTATCCATCACCCACTTTCTTTCTGCATCAACGACACGCGCGACCATTTCATCGCGTTGTGCCTGCTTCATCCCGTGCTTGTATTCGTAGTCACGCGCCAGCACCTCGGCGACGTATTCATCCGTGATGTCGCGGTCTGCAATGTCGTGGATGATGGCCTTGTTAATGCTCGTTAGGTTTTGGTCGCGGAAAAACTTGTCACCGCGAATCTTGCCCGTCTTGTAATAATACGCCTTTGCTTGCAGCAGCGCGACAAGTGCGCGGCGTTTGCGCTCATCTTTCTTGTGTCGGTTCATTTTGTTTTTATTGTTGCCCTCGCAGGCGTTCGCAGAATTTTTGAAGTCGCATACAATCGTTATAATCGTCAGCGTCGGGGAAGTCGAACCCGTCGCAGTAGTCAAGACACCATTTGCGGAAGTTTTCGATGGCCTGCGTCATTTCCTCTTTCGTGAGGTCGGATGAATGGCGAAGCCGCGTAAACGTGCGCCCGTTCTTATCGGTTTCCCGATAGACGAATAAATCGGGGTTCGCGGCACACTTGAAATATTCGTCTTTCACGCATTCCTTGGACACGCCCAAATGGTAGCCCAAAAACTCGCAGCACAAATGAAGATAGTTGTTTTGGTTCGTCGTTTGGCGTTGTTTCTCGGTAACGTCAAGCCAAAGCGATTCGCCGCGCGGTAGCCCGCCCGCCTTTGCGATTAGGCGGGCAAGGCGTGCCGTGAGTTTCTTTGCGTCGCTGGGGTCGGCAAGGTCGTAAAGCATAGCGTCAAATCGTTATGGTGATAGACCCTGCAACGCGCGTCACCGATTCATACGGCGTGAAATCAATGTCGGGATGCTCCACGCGGAAACGCTTGAGGTCAAACGCGGCGCGGGTGCTTTCATACTTGCGTGTGATGCGCATCGTATCGGTCGCCCACGTCTTTTGTTCCTTTGCCACCATATCGGCCAAAATCTTGGCCTTGATTTCCGCAAGTTCCTTGTCGGCTGCGTCACGCTGCTGGGTGAGTTCGCGGATGCGCTGCTCCATATCGCGCACCTCGTCGGGGATGGCGTAGGGGTTCTTGAATTGCCCGCCTGCTGCGTCGGTGTCGAGCAAGTCCTTGACGATTTCAGCAGGGATGCGTGTCACCTCGAATGCGTTGGCGATATGGTCATAGCCGCCCGTGCGTTTCTGCTTGTTGCGGATATGAAGAACGAGCAATTTATCGACGTGCGCCTTTTTGTTCACCAACTCAAAGAGGTAGGCGTAAATGGATAACTGCCAGCGCACTTTCTCGCGCTTGTCGGGTGTCATCTGCCCGTAGGTCTTGATGTCGGCCAGCGTGAACGTATCATCGCCCGTGCGGTAAACCTTGTCGATATTGGATGCCCACACCTTGCCGTCCGTCACGTTGTACTCGCTGGCTTCGTGATTCAGCCCGTATTTGAGGCAGATGTCGATGTAGTCGGCAACTTCCTGCGTGCCGTCGTTGTCTGCCCAATTGAGGTCGAAACGCTCGATGCTTTCGTGTACGCTTGTGCCGTAGTCGGCGGCGGCGTTCAGCACCTCATCCGATATGCCTGCAAACTCGTCGGGGAATAGTTGGCGTTGCAGCATTCCCGTGATACCCGAAAGTGTCTGCCCCTTTAATGTATAGGTGTGGTTGGTAGCGTCGAAAATAACGCCCGTATTCTTCAATGTGATTTTTGCCATAGTTCTTTATCGTTGTTTATTCGGTTGGTGTTATGCCGCGTTTTGGATGCGCTGCTTGGCGGCGGTGAAAGCAGCCACGAAATCGGTGTTGTCGGAAACCTCGCGGGCGTGGTCGTTATAATACGCCAGCAGGTCGGTGAGGTTGTTGATGCGGTTAAGCACGTCGAGGTTGAACGCCTGTCCGCGCTGCTCAATGATGTACTGCGAAATGGGTTGGGCTTGGCGTGCCTGCTGAACGTATGCGGGTTGCGCGGGGCGTTGTGCCTGCTGGCGCACGGGTGCGGGCTTCACGGCTGGGGCTACGGGGTTGCCGTCCTCATCCAACTGCTCGGGCAAATCCTCGCCCGCGTAGATGTAGAGGCCGAGGCCGAACATCGCAAGGTTCTTCACAAGACAGCGCATGATGGTCTTGTTCACGTCGAACATCGTGGCAGGGGCGCACGTCTTGTCAACAAAACGTTTCTGCGCGTTGTTCCACACGGAATAGGCGTACGAATCGAAACGCATCGCCTTGTTCGCGCCATCCATCACGGGAAGCCACATTTCATAGGTCAGCCCGCCCGCCGTGACCTCGGTGTAGCACATGATGCCGAGGCGTTCGTCTGCGAAATACGGGAGATTGGTCGCCGGGTCTTTCTTCACGTTGTACGTTGCATCGGGGTAGATTTTCTTGAACTCTGCCCAAGCCCAAGCCCACGAAAGATAGGTGAGGCCGTTTTTCTGCTCGGTCTTGTCATTCACGTTGCGGCCAGCCATTTCGATGAATGCGGCCTTTTGTGCCTGCTGCAACTCGGTCAGCACGGCGTTTGTCTTTTCCTTTGCCATTTTGTTTGATTGGTTTTAAGGGATTGATGATTGGTTAGATGTTATTTGCAAGATACTCGCCCGCTTTCTTCACGGGTCGGGTATATGGTAGCAGATGCAGGCGACGGATGCGCCACTTGGCGTTTGCCGATTCGGAGCGCGGGGCGTAGAACTCAATCTTGCCGCCCTGCAACAATTCGACAAGTTTCTTCGCGCCGACAAGTCGCTGGGCTTCCTCATATCCGCAGAAACGGGTTCGGCGGTTATCGTCCAATCGCGTGAGATAGGACGCAATGCAGGCGGTCGCAGCGTTTGAAATTGTTTGGGGTGTTAATGTCATTTGCTTTTAGTTTTGAAATAGTTTCAGCCCGTAAATGCGGACATCGTTAATTGTGGTTTCGGGGCGTGCGTGCTTCGCCAAGTTGAGCAATACAAGTTCGTGCGTCGTATTGATGCCCCACTTCCGCATTATATTACGCTTGTGGGTGCGTGCCGTCCACACCATCATATTGAGGCGGTCGGCCACTTCCGCGTCGCGTAATCCCTTGCAATACTCGTCGGCCACGCGCTGCTCCATCGGTGAGAGGTCACCTGCGCTACGCTACACGGATGACGTAGAACTTGAATTGCAGGCGTTCGGTGTGGGTGC
>Ga0326514_10000432_pt1 | contig 28653 bp, 30 predicted proteins | sample 3_2548_0518_D_FD_203653 | JGI IMG/M metagenome (GOLD analysis project Ga0326514, IMG submission 203653) | Bovine rumen microbial communities from UC Davis, California, United States - 3_2548_0518 | ecosystem: Host-associated > Mammals > Digestive system > Stomach > Rumen | place: USA... | reverse complement strand
TTTTTATTAGTCGTTGTTTTATTGTTTGTAATCTTTTTCTCTTCTTCAAATTCATATTTAATTGTTGTATTTTCAATTTTTATATAACCTATATTTCCATCTCCAGAAATTTTGTACCAATCTTTTTGAATTTCTAATATTTTTACTTCTTTTCCATTTGTTAATGTTGCTATTTTTTGAGATTCTTCATTTGGTTCTACCATTATACTTGCTCTATCTGATGAAACATTAACTTTATCTCCTACTTTTACTTTGTAACTACTTGTAAGTTTACTAGTTCCAACTTCAACAATTTTATCAACTGCTGCTTTTGTAACTTTACTTCCAACTTGTTCTTCTGAAACGATTTCTCCGTTTTCATATACTCTTTTTTTAGTAATTTGTTGTTTTCCTTCTCTTCCTTCTTGTTTAACCTCAATTACGCCTTTTGGCAAATTACTATTATTTCTATATTTTGTAATATATTCTAAATCCATTTCTTCAAAATAATATTCTTCTTTTATCTTTATCCCAGCATTTTCATCTATTATTCTATCCAAGTCAATTTCCTTTGCATTACTAATTTCCATGTTACTTGCTTCATTTATACCTGAACTTATTTCTTTTGCCCAAACTTCATTTTTTGTAAAATAATGGTTATAAAGTATGATTCCATTTAATAAAATAATAACAGATGCCAAAAAAACAATTATTCTTTTTATTGATAATTTAAATACCTTTCTTTTTTTATCTTTTGCTCTCATAAAATCACCTATTATAATTTTACATTTTCCAACTTTTTTTGTCAATCAAAAAAAGTATTTTTCGTAAAAATTTGCTTGATTTTATTCCGGTTTTATACTATTATATAAATGCATTTACAAAGGAGGAATTATGAAGAAGAAAAAAATTATATTAATTGCAATAATTTTGTTATTGATACTAATAAATATTGTACTTACTTTTTCACTATTTAGTAGATATACTATAAAGAAAAATTTAGAAGATACTGTTTTACCATTTGCTATAAAAAATGAAAATCCTATATTTAAAATTGATAAAATGACTTTATTTAGCGGATGTAATGCAAAAAACAAAAATGCAACAATTAATAATTTTACTATTGAAAATTTATATCAATATACAGATATAGCACTTTTTATAAAAAGCGTTTATGAAGAGAAAAATTCTGAAAACACATTAAAAAAAGTATGGATTAATAATTTAAGGTATAATACAAAACCTAAAGTTGGTGAAGTAAATTTATTTTATAAAAATATCAACAATTTTGCCAAAAGTGATCTTGTTGAAACAAATCAAATTAACGATTCTTTAGATTTTGAAATCACTTCAGAATCAGAATCTAATTTGGACAACCCTATTTTATATAATAATTTAGCAAATCCTATAGTTGTTAGTTATATAAACTCAAATATAAAATCTGATTATACAATGACAGACACTTCTATACCAATTACATATGATGGTTCATTATTAAAACGATGTAATGTTCCTTTAGATTCTTTGAATTGTAGTTTTACATTTGATATATATATAATTAATAACTTAGATCAAGAATTTAAATGTACTGCATTTATAAATATACCTTTAGAAGATAATGAAAAATCTATTTATGATGGTAATATTATTCAAAAAATAAATACAAATTTACATTTTTATAGATATAAATAATTGAAAGGACTGAATTTTTTAATGAAAAACAATCTTAGTATAGCAGATCAATTAAAAAAGAAATATCATAAAACTGAAGAAGTTACAAATTTTAAGGACATGCTTTATCGTTCTGGCGATATATATCGTTCAAGAACAGCATTTAAAGTAAAAGATGAAAATGGTAATATTAAAAGCGTAACTTATGAAGAATTTAAAAATGATGTTATTTATGTAGGAACATGTTTATTAGAAAAAGGATTTGAAAATAAACGTATTGCAGTTATTGGAAAAAACAGTTATAAATGGTGTGTTTCATATTTAGCAGCATCTATTGTTGGTATTGTTGTACCTTTAGATAAAGAACTTCACACAGATGATATTATCAATTTTATGAATGTTTCACAAACTGCGTGTATATTAGGTGATAAAAAAATCTTAGATAATATTTCTAATAATATAGAAAAAGTAGAAAATCCTGATACTGAATTTATTGTTTTTGAAAATAATTTTGATAAAACATTAAATGAAGGAAAAGCAGCATATTTAGATGGATATAAAAAATTTGATGATATAACAATAGATCCTGATGAATTAAGAATACTTTTATTTACTTCAGGTACAACAGGAAGCGCAAAAGGAGTTTGTTTATCTCAAAGAAATATATGTTCAAATATATTATCTATATATGGAATTGTTAAAGTAAGAAGAAGTGATTTATTTTTCTCTATCCTTCCTCTTCACCACACTTATGAATGTACAATAGGATTTTTACTTCCAATTTATAGTGGTGCAAGTATAGCTCATTGTGAAGGTTTAAGATATATTGCAAAAAATATGCAAGAATTTCATCCATCAGTTATTTTATGTGTTCCTTTATTATTAGAAAACGTACATAAAAATATTGTTAAAAATATGAATAAAACTTTACCTGATAAATATAAAAAAGAAAATAATGAAAATCCATATTATGATTTACCTTTTATTATAAAGAAAATTGTAAGAAACAAAGTAAAAAATACTTTAGGAGGACGACTTCGTGTATTTATAGTTGGGGCTGCAGCTGCAAATCCTGAAATAGTTGCTGATTTTAGAGCATTACATTTAAATACTTTACAAGGATATGGTTTAACAGAATGTTCTCCATTGGTAGCTGGAAACACAGACTTCTTCCAAAAAGATGATAGCTGTGGTCTTCCTATCCCAAATGTTGAATATAAAATTGAAAATCCAAATGATGAAGGTGTTGGAGAAATTATTGTCAAAGGTCCAAATGTTATGCTTGGCTATTATGAAGATGAAGAAAAAACTAAACAAACAATCGTTGATGGTTGGTTCCATACAGGAGATTTGGGAAAAATTGATGAAAACGGTTATTTATATATAACTGGTAGATGTAAAAGTGTTATAGTTACTAAAAACGGAAAAAATATTTATCCAGAAGAAGTTGAATATTATTTAAATGATAATCCTCTTATTTCTGAAGCACTTGTTTTAGGAATTCAAAAAGAAAATGATGATGAAACTTATATTAATGCTCAAATATATCCAAACATTGAAGCTATCACAGAACATTTAAAAGGAAGTGTTCCTACTAAAGAAGAAATTTGGAAAATAATTTCAGATGTAGTATCAAATGTTAATAACAAACTTCCTAATTATAAACATATAAAAAGCTTTGGAATTAGAGATAAAGAATTTGAAAAAACTACAACTCAAAAAATTAAACGCTATGGGGATAATATGAAAGTTGATAAGTAATTACTAGAAAGGAGTTTTTACTCCTTTTTTATTATTTTATATGAAGTTTTACATAAAATTGCATTTTGCTATGTTTTATGGTGTCCTTATGATGGAGCACAAATCTTTTGGAAAAAGATGGGCTTTCGCTTGAAAGAAAAATATCAGCCTATTCCTTCTATCTTTAAGATTATGTGTTTTTCTAAGAAAGACTTACAGGCTATCCAACAATCTTTTAATGCATCTTTTGAGATGCGTCTGTAATCAAAACAAAACAGAGCTTTCCAATCTTCAAATTGGTAAACTCTGTTTTTGTTTTACTATTAATTAATTCTCCATAATTGAAATTATCCTGTAATCTCATTTACTTCTACTTTTCATATTATTTAGTTTATAATTACTATTGAAAAATCGCTACACTCTATATTTATGTAGCAATTTCATTATATTTCCATGGTGCGATTACGAAACAGGTATGCGAAAAATAGCATATTTGTTTCACACTCTCTTATATAATTCGATTTATTATATTTAATTTAACATATTTATTAGATTATAGCAAGATTTTTAAAATTTTTTAAAGATAATCTATCCTATTTAATAACTTAATCTAATTCTAAAGAGTATGTTTGTCCATCTTCATTTAATACTATATGAACATTTGATTTCAAACAAACTAATGGACGGTATGATTCTGTAGTAGTTCCTGTCCATATTGAACTAATAGAACCATTTCTAATAGAAATAACATGATTACTTGCACCTGATGCAGGTGAAGCACACCAATATCCTGTTCCCTGCGAATATGCTTTAAAATACATATTATCAACTAAAGTATTTTTTGCCCCTGTTTTTAAGCCTGATACACCATTTGCAGGTTCTTCGCTTCCTTTTTTTATTTTATAACCACATGCACCTTCTATATTTTCTATTGCTTCTAGCTTATTACCAGTATGTGAATCATTGTATGCTTTGCAAAACATTTCTATTGATGAACCTCCTATTGCATATTTTGCATATGTTGTATTATTATAATCACTCCATGTTTCTATATCTAACATATAAGCTACTCTTGTTTTATTATTTTGATTTTTTGTTTGGTTTAATGGTGTATTCATCCATTTATGATATATATTTTGCTTGTCTAATCTTGATAGTATTTCCGGTATATCTGTATTATTTGTTACTGTAGGTGTTGTTGTTATATTGTTACTTGCTATTAAGTATATATTCGTATCATCTGCCAAAAATATTTGCCATTTTCCAAGTTGTCCATTTACATCTACTATTCCAGCATCATTTGGACTATTATAATTTGTTACATAATGTCCATAATAAGTTTCTGGTGAATTTATTACATCTTCATTATCTATTGCACCTTCTTTTTTATAAGATACATTTCCTTCATCATTTATTTTAAAAGTATTTCCTTTTAATTTAACTTTTGCTGTCAATTTTATTTCCGTGTTTTCTGTTACACCAATTTCTTGTTTTTCATCATTTATATATTTCAAGCCATTTATTTTACTTAGATTTTTTGCTAATCTTGTTGTATCTATATTTCCTCTCTTATTGGTACTTTGAGTTACTGCTATTTCTAGTTGTTCTAATCCTTCTGATATTTCAGCTTGTTTTTTTGCTTCTCCTGATTTACCAATTAAACCATTTTCTCCTGTTAGTGAAGCTACAGTTATTCCAGCTAATACAAGTAAAATAATAATAGTAACGACAAGTGCCACCAATGTGATACCTTTCTCAGTATATAGTTTTGTATATCTTTTATTTTGGTACATCTAATTCTTCCTCCTTTGTTTTCTTGATTTCAATTATATATTAATAAAAACAAAAGTGCAATACTTTTGTATGGTATTTTTGCATTTTTTTTTGTGCGAAAATATATACATATATTATTTACGCATTGGAGGTAAAATATGTTTGAAATATCAAAATATAAAAAGAGTAACGTTAAAATTTCAATTCGCTTGCCTGAAAAAATGAATGATACTTTAAGAAAAATTGCAATAAAAGAAGATATGAGTTTTAATAATGTTATTGTTAGTTGTATCCAAAATTCATTAGATGAAATGGATTTAGATAAATATAATGATATAGATATTTATGGAGATAAAGAATTAAAAGTATAAAAATAACACCACGTTGTCATTTGATAACTGGTGCTATTTTAGATAATATCTAAAATCTAGTATCATTATTTTTCTTTTTATTATTATGTACTTTTTCTTTATCTGGTATAGTTACTTTCCTTAATTCATTAGTTGCTATTTCATAATCATTGTCATCAAATATACCATTTTTATATAGGTCATCACTAACGATTTTATAATTTTCATCTTTATCGTAATTAATCTTCTTTTGGAAATGGCTCATTAGATTATGCCAAAAACCTTTAAATTTATGTAATTGTTCTTTTATAATCTGTTTTTCTTCTTTTAGTTTAGTAATTACTTTATCTTTTGTAGATAATTCATTTTTTAATCCTTTAATTTCATCATCTTTAAGTTCTAATTCATATTTTAGAAAACTATTTTCTCGTTCTGTTTCAAATGCCTTGTGTTGTAGTTCTTTCATTTCAACATTTAAATCATTAACAGTTCTAATAGTTTTAGTAGTATCTTTTACTTCTTCAACATAATCTTTTAGTATTTCAACTGTATTAATTGAAATAGACATATTATTTTTATTCATTAGAGTTGGTTTTAAGTTATCTAATATAGTAAGTATTTCATCACTAGAATTATCTAGTTGTTTTGTTTGGCTATTTGCTTTTTCTAGTTTCTGCTCTTTAATTTTTAATTGTTTCTTGAATTTTCTATAATTTCCCATGTCTTTAACATTAATATCTTGATTTCTACCTTTTTGTTTTTCTTTTAGTCTAGTATCAACTTCATAGAATTTATTGTATGATTTAATACAAGCATTTCTCATTTTATCTTGTATTTGTGATAATGATGTTTTAGTAAACACATGAGATTTACCAACTTGTTTTTTCATTCCTTTTTTACAATTATCAATTACAGGTACTCCAACAACATGCATATGGGGAGAAGTCTCATCAAAATGAATTGTAGCATTGGCTAATTTAAATGAAGGCACTATTTTAGTTAGTTCTTCAATTTGTTCTCTATAAACATCTATCATTTTCAGTTTATATTCTTTATCTTTATCATTCCAAAAATCCATATCTCCAAGTTCAATTATAATTTCACAGGCGACATCATTTTGAGAATTGCATACCTTTGTATAATAATTTTTAATCTTTCTATCATTTCTAGTTTGCTTATTATTGTACTCTATACAAGATTGTTCAAATTCATCTAAATAAACTTGTTTAACATCATTTACTATATTATCTGTTCCATATATAGTAGTAATTAATTCTCTTTGATTATCATAATCTCTTAAATTATGTTTGTTTACTCTAGATAAATCATTGGCATTTTGTATAGCATTATTAGATAAAGAAGTTCCACCTGATACATTTCCTTTAGCAACCCTTTTTGCTAGGTTACTTTTGTTTTTATCACTACCTAAGTGAAAAGAATAAGATAAATCCTGCTCCATAAATAAGACCTCCTTGAACAAGCTTTATGTCAGTACTTTGACCATGTCACAAGTGCTAACCCAGTAGGAGTTAATTAAGTACACTTTATAATAATTTAGATTTAATGCAGTTTGCAATGATATAAAATATAGTTCTAAAAGTAGTGAAATTAAATTTTAGGAGGATTTTATTATGTTAGAGATAACTTATCACAAAGAAGGAGATTATTATATTCCTGACTTATATTTAGAAGATTATAAAAAAGATTATCAAATTGGAAAGTATGGTTATTTAAGATTAGAATATTTAAAAAAACATAAGAAAGCTGATTATACTATTATGCTTTTAGATGGTAGTTTAAGAAAACATATTGTAGATACAGATATACAAGCTAAAGAAAGACTTGAAATACTTATGAAACAAATGTTAGAAAAAAATCCTATTGATGAAAATTTGAAAGATACTAATCCATTAAAATGGATAGGTCTTATGAATAATTATAAGCATACTGCTGAAGAAATAATATTTAAAGAAATAATTTATTGTTAATATATTTTTATTACAAAAAGGCAGGATTTCTCCTGCCTCTCTGCTAATCGGTTTTAATTTCTATCAATTGTTCTTTATTAAGGAAAAGCACATAAGTAACTTCATCTTCAGTTGTAATATAATAATCCGATTCGACATATCTTTCTATGTCCTTAAAAGTTTTGTTTATTGTATGCTTTTCTATGTAAGTGTTATCACTGCTTTTTAAGTCCTCAGGTTTAAATTCTAAATCGTCTTCAATGATCCAAGTACCTTGGTTATCTTTAAAGCCAAAAATATACTTATCGCTGTTTTCAAAGTGACCTATTTTAGTATCACCAATAAATTTAGGATAAATAGTTTCAACAGTTTCCTCTTGATTTATGCAAGTTTTAAATTCTAAAGTATAATTTTCACTATTAACAGAAACTAGAATATTTGATGGTAGAAATAGTACCATCATTACAATTCCTATCGCCATCATAAAGATTGCTATCCATGTTTTAATTGTTTTTTCTGCATACCGCGTTAAATCTGCATTAACCATATAATATCCTAAAAATATTAGTATTGAAGCAACAATAATAATAGATAAGTATATTATTTTATGATATGATAAGAAAACTAGTTGAGGACATGAGAAAAAGAATACTGCCATTATAATAATATTTTTTACTGTTAAATAAATAATATTGATTTTTTTAGCTTTTTTTAGCTTTTCTTCAGTATATTCTTTATCTCTGTTTCTCCGTCTTTTATCACATTTCATAACAAAAACAATTGAAAAAATAATAAAACCAATCATTTCGCCAATCATTATAATTAATCTTATAATTTCTGACATTGTTATTCCTCCTAAATAGGTTAATTATATAAGATGGTTCAGCTGTTACCATCTTATATTTAAAAAGTAATTTCTAAATATATAAAATGGTGCTGACCTCACCATATAAAAAGGAATTGAATACTTATCCGTTTGGATTAAGTATTTATATTATAGCATAAAATTGACATAATTTCAATATCTTGCTTGACGTTTACATAAAAGGATGATATATATTAGATGTATTTAATAATACACTGAAAAATTGAATAAGAATGACTCACATATTGGGGTTACCTGAATAAAGCTTTTATAGTTTATATCTATAACTAGTTTTAAAATAGTAGGGTTGAATCCTTCCAAAGTGGTACCAAAAGTAATTTATTAAAGTTAGATATGTAGTAACGAGTGTTTGGAATCTAGCAGAAAATTAACAAGAGACCAGTCGGATATGTGATAAATAAAATTAGATTAAAACATTTTTGTTGTCTAGTTTTATTTGTCATTTCCATGGTCTCTTTTGTTATGCCCTTTATACATAGCAAAAGAGATACTGAAAAAATTTTATGCTTGGTAGCAGAAAAATTTTTCAGTAGTCAAAATAATATTTGAACGGAAATGTGAAAATGTTATTTTGATTTGGCGAAGCCAAACATAAATTATCTATTGCAAGATTAGATAATTTATGAGCACTCCGCTAGGAGCCCACTGACATCTTTGCAAATGAAATTTGAAAGTGTCATAGTGGGTTACACACTTTGAAAAAGTTGTGTAACTGCTTCGCAGATTTGCCATAGTAGATACTACCTTAAGCAAGGCAGAAATTAGTTCTTTGAAAAGGCTTTATAAAAAATACCCTTCTTGCATACCTGCAGGAAAGGAAATGCACTTATGGGCAAAACAAATTATTCTGTTGCAAGAGTTGTAACTTATACAAAACAAAGCATTGGAAAAGCAGAAAGACACAATGAAAGAAAGAATACTAATTATTCCAATATAAATGTTGATTTAGAACAAACCAAAAATAATATTCATTACAAAACTTGCAACACAACTTACAACGAAAGATTAAAAGAACTGGTTGATGAGAATAAGATTTCATTAAGAGGACTTAAAGATAATGCTAAAGTATTTGATGAACTTATACTAGACATCAATTCAGATTATTTTGAAAAACACGGAGGATACGATTTTGCAAAGAAGTTTTATGAAGAAGCTTATCACTTTGCAGAAAAAGAATATGGTACAAATAATATAATCTCTGCTGTTATGCATGCAGATGAACAAAATATTGCATTAACTGAAGAATATGGTAAACCTATATATCACTATCATTTACACGTTATTGCACTTCCAGTTGTAAAAAAAGAAATAAAATATTCTAAAAGAACTAAAGATAAATCACTTGTTGGAAAAGTTAAAGAAACAATTATGCAAGTAAGTCATAGCAAAAAATGGAAAAGCCAAAAATCACTTGATAATGAAGGTAATGAAATTCTAAATGATAAAGGTAAGCCTATTTTAATTAAGTCATATAGCCTACTTCAAGATAGATTTTATAAATATATGTCAGACAATGGATATAAAGATTTTATAAGAGGATTAAAAGGCTCAACTGCTGAACATTTATCTGATATAGAGTTTAAAGCTAAACAAGAAAGTGAAAAACTAAAAGCTATTACAGATAAAGTAAAACAGCAACAAGTAAAATTTGATGAAAATACCTCTACGATTGAAGAATCCAAAAAACAAATAAATCAAGCACAACAAGAATTAAACGAAATAAAGAAAGATATTGATAATTACAAAGGTTATAAAGGCAACATTGATAATATTGATGTAGGAAAACCTAAAATATTGGGCAAAAAGGTTGAACTAGATAATGATGATTATCAAAATCTTGTTAAATATGCTAAAAAAGGTATAGTTGCAGATGTTGAAATTACAAAACTTAAAGATGAAAATACAAAATTAAAACACGATTTTAATGAGCTAAAGGAAAAGACCAGAGATTTTATTCGTGCAATTGCTTATGCTCCAACTAAAGTAATGAATTTCTTTAAGTCTCTATTCAAGGAAGAAGAACAAGAAAAACAAAGACAGCTAGAACTTGCAGAACAACAAAGGCTTGAAAAATTATATACACCTACTGAGAGAGAAATATTGGCAAATATTACAGATTATGATAAAGCATATCTTAATCGTTTTGAAGGAGAAACTAGAGAAAGAGTTGAACGAGGTTTAATTGAAGAATACAGAAAACAATTAGAATATCAAGAAAAAGTTAACTCTCCTGAATACAAGAAAAGGAGGGCTGATAAAAATGCAAGATAATATTGTTTATAGATTAGAACTCACAGATAAAGAATATGAGTTTATAGAAAATTTAAGAGATGAACTATATGGTAAACTTTCAAAAATGAGTGAAAACGAACTTAGAGAATATTTTGAAAACTTATGTATAGAACAAAATTTGAACTTTGAAAAAGAAATAAATGGTACTGTTTATAAGGTTAACACTTATTTTAGTAAAGACTCAGAATATACCATATTACAAGAACTATTTAGAATTTTTAGAGATTAATCAGAAGTTATTGGATTTTAGTTTGGAATATGGTATATTATAGATACTACTAAAAATAGTAACTATATTTTATATCGTATTTCAAGCTGGGAAAGGAGAAATTAATGAAACAGCTAGAAAGCGATAAAATAACTGCTTTATACTGTCGTTTATCAAGAGATGATGAACTTTCAGGAGAAAGCAATAGTATAACAAATCAAAAATCAATTTTAAGTAAATATGCAAAAGACAATAATTTTCAAAATATAAAGTTCTTTGTAGATGATGGATATTCTGGAACAACTTTTACAAGACCTGCTTTTATGGAAATAATGGAACTTGCTGAAAACGGAAAAATTGGAACAATTATTGTAAAAGACCATTCAAGACTTGGAAGAAATAGACTTATTGTAGGACAACTTCTTGAAGAAGATTTCGTAAGATTGAACATTAGATATATTGCTATAATGGACAATATTGATAGTAGCAAAGGTTTAAATGACTTCTTACCTATTCAAGATTGGTTTAATGAAATGCATGCTAAAAACACAAGTCAAAAAGTTCGTGCAGTTATTAAAAATAAAGGTGAGTCGGGTATTTCACTTGCTAATAATGTACCTTATGGCTATAAAAAAGATGAAAATGATAAAACAAAATGGTTAGTAGATGAAACATCTTCAGAAGTTGTAAAAGAAATATTTAATCTATTTATTCAAGGTCATGGAACTTGTGAAATTGCAAGGATTTTAAGAGAAAGAAAAATATTAACTCCATTAGAGTATTATGAAAGCATTGGAAGAAAATCAAAAGCTAATTCTCAAGACTATCAATATAAATGGTGCTCTGTTACAGTAGCAGCAATATTAGATAGACAAGAATATATTGGAGATACAGTAAATTTCAAATGTACTACTCGTTCTTATAAAGATAAAACAAAAGTAGCCTTACCAAAAGAAGATAGAAAAGTATTTAAAAACACTCATGAAGCAATAATTGATGAGTACACTTGGAACATTGCTAAACAATTAAGAGATAATAGAAAAAAGCCTACTAGGTCAGGAAAGAAAAGCATTTTCTCTGGATTACTATTTTGCAATGACTGTGGTAAAAAAATGTATTTTCAATCACCAGTAACAGATTTAAAAGCTAAAGACCATTATAGATGTTCAAGTTATAAGCATGATACTTCTCTATGTACTGCTCATTATATTACAGATGAAGTATTACAAAATCTAGTATTAGAAAATATACAAAAAGTAATTTCATATATGAAAAATTACGAAGATTTATTTATTAAAGAACAACTTGCAAAATCTACACAAGATGAAATAAAGAGAATAGCTAAAAGTAAGAAAGAACTTGAAAAGGCTAAAAACAGAATAATTGAAATTGATAACTTATTTATGCATATTTACGAAGATAATGTATCTGGAAAGATTTCAGATGACAGATTTAGAAACTTATCTTTTAATTATGATAAAGAACAACAAGAATTAAAACTTAAAACCCAACAATTGTCAAAAGATATTGAAAATACTGAAAAGAAAGATACTGATATAACTAAATTTATATCTAATGTTAAAAAATATACTGAAATAACTGAACTTTCGCCAGAGATATTGAATGAATTAATTGAAAAAATTGTAATTCATCAACAAGAAAAAGTTAATGGTAAAAAAGTTCAAGAAATAGATATATATTATAGAGGTGTTGGTATAATATCTTTTCCAGTAAGTACCCAAGATATTGAAATTACAATTAATAAGATATTAAATAGAAAAACAGCTTAATATTGAAATAACTTATTTTAAGGGGAGAATGATTTTAGTGTACTTAACTAAAGCATTCTCCCCTAGTTGTTATGACATGCTATCATAACAACGGGGGCACTGCGTGGCTTTTCAATTTACTTTTCCAAGTAAATTGACTCAAAATTATCTGCATAAATTTATTTGCTATCGCAAATAAACTATTCATATAATTTTGAAATTGTTGCCCCAAATTTGTATTATAATTTTGAGTATTGCAACAATTATGTTGGCTGTTTCTTCGTAGTTGTATGAGTAACAAGTCCAAGATGTAATTTTCCTTCTTGTTTTGCTAAGAAGTTTTTATATTGTTTTACTGCTACCATTCTAATTACTTTTTGATTTTTCTTTAACTTAAATTCAATATGTCTATCTCTAATCATTGCAACTTTAGATTTGTTATCACAGTTATCATCTATCTTATCATCATGGAAATAATATTCTCCTAAATCCATATAATCTATATTTAATTCTTTTTTCAATTCACTTAAATAATCTTGTAGTTGCTCGTTATTCATATTTACACTAATCTTTATATCTTCAGGCTTCCCCTCTCTTTCTAACATAGTAGGGAAATCAACTACACCTTTATCATATAATTTATCTAGTTGTTCTGTAAAGGTACTTCTAAAATTAATTTTCTCAATTTCAAATATGCCATCTTTGTTTTTCTTTAATGTTGCTGTTTCAATAAACTTAGATATAAAAGATTGTTTTTCATCTTTTGTTTTCATAGTCCATAATTTTAATAATACATCTTTATACATTTTATTTTCAGTTAGTTTTTCTCTTTCTATATCTCTTTGAGCAAGTAAATGTGCAGGATTATAATTTTCTTTATCTATATCTAATGAGTCAATTCTTTTATTTTCTAGCATAGCTAATTTATTATCAATTAGTTTATAGTCTTCTGATACATCTTCTAATTCTAGTATGCCACTTACATATGCTTTCTTTAATCTTTCTTTTTGTTGTTCTAATTTTTTTATTTCTTCTTCAATTTTCTTAGTTTCATTATCTTTATTTTCAGAAAGTAGAGGGTAGAAGAATTTTTTAACATGAAAATCATATTCTATTAAGTCCAATATATAATCAATTAAACAATCTTCAATTTCATCTTCATTATAATACAAATTACAGTTATCACAGAAGTAATACATATATTTTGATTTTTTACCACCAGCACCTTTACAAGTCATTATTTTACCGACAAGTAGGACATACTAGCTTTTGAAAAAATATATAAACTCTATTTCTACAATAAGACCTTTGGTTCTTTTCCTTTTGTTTTTGTACTTCTTCCCACATAGCTCTTGTTATAATAGGTGGTACTACATCCATAAATATTTCAGTTTCTCTATTATTATCATATTTATATCTTTCATAATCGCCAATATAGATTTTATTATTTATAATTCTATTAATAGTTGAGTCACTCCATCTTTTAAAATCTGGATATAATACTTTTTCTTTATTAAATATATTAGCTATAGCTTGATAGCTTTTACCTTCTAAATATAATTCAAATATTCTAAGTACTACATCTTTTGTAGTATTATCTATTTTTAATGTTTTATCTTTATCTCTGTAATATCCTAATGGGCAAGTACCTGGAATATGTCCTGCTTTAATTGCACCATTTAAGCCGAATTTTGTTCTTTCTGATACTATTTCTATTTCAAGTTGAGAAAGTACAGTTAACATTCTAACAAAAAATCTTCCATTTGCAGTAGAAGTATTAACATCATCTCTATCACATATTAAATAACAATGATATTGTTCAAGTGTACTTATTAAAACCTCTAAATCTCTAACTGACCTTGTTACTCTATCTAGTTTATAAGCTACTATATAATTCAACTTACCTGCTTTCATATCTTCTAGCATTTCCTGAAATGCTGGTCTATCTTTCATATTCTTTGCAGATATTCCTGCATCTTTATAAACTTTATATATTTCAAAGTCTTTGTATTTACATAGCTGTCTTAATTTTTCCTCCTGTTCTCCTAAAGAAAATCCGTTCCCTAACCTGATCATCAGTACTTACTCTAATATAAATCCCTGCAATTTTCTTTTCTTCGTTTCCCATTTCTACCTCCTAAAAAAACAAAGTGTTAGATAACCTTTTATAGCTAACTAACACTTAAAAACTCTAATATTTACTTGCTATATTACTTGCTGAAAATAAAAAATCTTTTAGTATTAGTTGCCATTGATAAATTCTCTTAATTTTGAGATTGGGTATTTATTTGCTAAATTACCTATGTAAAAATATTCGTGTTCATTAAAGAATAAATATACTTTATCTTTAATAACAGCAGTATGTGGTTCTACATAAGCAATATTAGTTTTTTCTACCATTCTCAAATTACCATTCTTTATCTTTGGTTTACAATTACTAAAAGTGCAAGCCCATTCAATCTTAGAAAGTAATTCTTTATTTATTGTTATTTCTCTTTTTACTGTAGATATCATATCACAAAAACCTCCTTTTTTCAATATTTTGAGGCTAATTTTTACTTTTTCTACCAATTTTGATATTAAAAGCAAAAAAATTAAGCCGACTAAATCGACTTATATAGTGTGAAATGATATTCACTTTTTGTTTTCTTTAAACCTGCTTGTACCAATAATTACAAGCGGTTCGACGAAAACGCATAATGGTGGCTTGAAGTGGAATCGAACCACTGACACGGGGATTTTCAGTCCCCTGCTCTACCAACTGAGCTATCAAGCCATATTCTTTTTTATTTTTAGGCTGATTCTAGTTATATACTTAGCTGTCGCAGGCTACTACGCTTCGCTACGTATACTGATGTTGTAAGGCTCATTCTTCGCCAACAACCTCAGCATCTACCAACTGAGCTATCAAGCCATATTCTTTTTTATGCCCTATATAAAAAAATGGCGACCTGGAACGGGCTCGAACCGTCGACCTCTAGCGTGACAGGCTAGCGTTCTAACCAACTGAACTACCAGGCCGTAAAACATGGTGGTCGCTATAGGGCTCGAACCTATGACCCCCTGCTTGTAAGGCAGATGCTCTCCCAGCTGAGCTAAGCGACCGTTTTGCTTTCGACGAAATTTATTATACTAATTTTTTTGATTAATGTCAATAGTATTTTTAAATTTTTTTACGTTTTTTTACCAATTTTATAAAAAATGCTATATTTATAGAATTACAGAAAGTAATTATTATAATTTTAATTCTTTTATTTTATATTTATTGTAAATTATAACATTAAATTATATAATTAATATATTATTTATATAGGTTTATAGATAAATCCTTTAAAAATCTAAATTAATTCTAAGGATTTTTATTATGAAAATATTAAAATATGAAACAAATTATAAGAGAAATTTATTTTTACATAAATATAATTTTATACATGTACACTCATATTCGGAAAAGATTGAGAATAATGTAATTAATATATACCCAGATATAACATTTCAAACATTTTTAGGGTTTGGTGGTGCTTTTACTGAATCATCAGGATATGCTTATTACCAATTACCTCAAAATAAAAAAGATGACTTTATAAATGATTATTTTTCAAAATCTGGCCTTAATTATTCTTTTGGAAGATTACCAATTGGGAGTTCTGACTTTTCTCTAGAATCTTATTCTTATTCTACTCAAGATGATTTAAAAGATTTTTCAATTGAACATGATCAAAAATATATTTTACCTTTAGTTAAAGCTGCTATTAAAGTAAATAATAATATTACATTTTTAGCTTCTCCTTGGTCTCCTCCTGCTTTTATGAAGTCTAATAAAAAACTAATATCTCGGTGGAAAACTTTTGAATAAATATAAACAAATATATGCAGATTATTTATGCCAATATATTAAAGCATATAAAGAACAAGGTATAGATATAAAATACATCACTGTACAAAATGAACCTTTGGCAATACAAACTTGGGAATCTTGTATCTTTTCTCCTGAAGAAGAAATTGATTTTGTTATAAATTATTTGTACCCTACATTTATAAAAAAACATCTAACAACAAAGATTTTAATATGGGATCAAAACAAAGAAAAATTATTTAATAGAGTAAACCTTGAATTATCCTCTGAAAAAGCTAAACAAGCAGTTAGCGGTTTTGCTTATCACTGGTATACTGGTGATCATTTTGAAAATTTAAGCTTAATACATGACCAATATCCTAATAAACTACTATTTCATACAGAAGGATGTACTGGTTTTTCAAACTTTAATTCAAATGATGAAATACATAATGGTGAACTATATGCACATGATATCATAGGTGATTTAAATCATGGATGTAATGCTTATATCGATTGGAATTTGATATTAGATAACAATGGTGGCCCAAATCATAAATCAAATTACTGTAATAGTCCAATTATGCTAAATAAAGAAAATAATGAATATATTAAAACCTTAACTTATTATTATATTGGACAATTTAGTAAATTTATTAAACCTAATGCTATAAGAATTGGCTTTAGTAAATTTACAGATGCAATAGAGGTCACCGCTTTTAAGAACACCGATAATTCAATAGCTATTGTTTTATTTAACAAAAATGATTTTAATAGAGAATACAACTTATGTATTAACAACAAAGTAATTCACGATAATCTAGATAGTCATGCAATTGTTAGTTACTTACTTAATTTTTAATTTATTAAAAATTAAGTAAATTCTACTTAAAAAACTGTTCTATAATAACAAAATTCCTCATCCTCAGGGGATTTTGTTACTCAGTAGAATATTTTTTATTGAAATACTCTATATCTACGTTTTTTTCTTTTATCATATCATCTAATTTTTCAAACGCTTCCCAGTCATATTCTTCTCCATCTCCATATTTTACAGTATGAGTAATCGTATTGGGATACATGTAGACATTGTGAGGGGTATTGGGAAATACTATAAAAGTCTCATCTTCATTAACTTTGTTAATATGAACTTTTCCATCTATATATTGCGCAAGTAAAATACCTCCTTTTTGTACAATATAAATTTCTTTTACATATTTATGGAAATGACTTTTTTGCCAATATCCTTTATTTAATCCTTCTGCTCTTATATACGCTGTTTTATCCTTCATACATATTTGTCTATATCTCTTTTCTCCAGTTGACATGATTGTATGCTTATTTTTCATTCCATTTTTAATTTCATCTAGCAAAATTATTTCTTGCATTTTAGATAACTCCTTTTCTATTTTACTTTGTTAATTATTATTTCTATATAACATGAAATAATATTTTAATACTTTTATAATACTTTTTTTATAATAGTTTATATAATATTTATTTTTATTTATAAAATTATATTAAATGAATAAAAAATATAGTCATATGTTTAAAAAGCCATGACTATAATCAATTTTAAATATAACTTAATTATTTAATTTCTTTTAAGTATCTATATATATCCCCCAAATTATTGACTTCTTTTATATATTCATTTTTTTCTAATTCTAACATATTTGTATCTCTAAAATACAATGTTTTTATTTTATTGTCTCCACCGCTTCTTATTATTCTAAATTTTGCTTCATTTCATGTAATCTCTAATTTCAAATAATAATTTATAATCTAATTTCTTTATCTATCAGTCCATAAACCATCGCTATGTCTGTAGGAACAATATATTTTGCTCCTATTGTTTCTGCTACAACTAACACAAAAGCACACATTCCTCTAGTTGCATACCACCAATCTGGATCATTAACTTTTGCTCTTATCTCATCTAAAGAAATTTTTTTATAATATCTATTTGTTTCTTTTATTCTTGTTTCCATATCCATCATAATTGGAGATGCACTATCATTATATAATGTGTTTTTTTCATATTTTATACCTGAGTTTCTTGCAAATTTCTCATGTCCTCCACCTGCTAATATTAATATATCGGCTTTTTCTTTAGGCAAGTTTAATCTTTGCTTTATGTATTCTTTTACCGTTTCAACATCTGTTGTAGCATAATTATCTGCTAAGTCTGGAAATTTTTGCATTACATCAATAGCTCCTAATTTTGTGTTAACACTTTCTTTTATTCCACTATCAAATATAGCAATTTCTGTAGAGCCTCCACCACCTATAAACACACACACTTTATCTTTTACAAATCTTGTAGTTCCAAAAACTGTTAATTCATTTTCTTCATCTTGTGAAATAATATTGAAATCATATCCTGTTTCATTTTTAAATCTATTTAAGAAATTTTTCTTTTCTTCCTCATTTAAATTTCTAAAAATACTTGTCCCACATACAAATATGTCTTCAGATATTACTTTTAAACCATTTATACTTTCTATCAGTTCTTTTATGTCGGTTTCTCTTAATGTTTTATCTTCGTTGTAGTGTTTCTTAAATTGTATTGTAATTTCGTTTATTCTTTCAACATTTTTGCCATCATATTTGTCAATTTTAGTACAGGTAGACCCTACTTCTACTATAATTTTGTTCATTTAAAAATCCTCCGAATTTAATTTTTGATATATTTAATATTCTGCTTCTTTTAAGAAAAGGTAGTTTCCTAAAAACTTTCTATTGTTATTAATTTTATTTTTTTCCTTTTTCCCACATTTTTCTTACTACTTTTAAAGATAAAGTTGATAAAGTAAAACCTATTACTGGTACCAAAGAACTGATCCATATATTTGTAACATTTTTTGTGATTATTGAATATACTACAACAACTATATATGTTAATATACATATACAAAGTCTTCTTACAAAACTTGTTTCCCACGCTTTATCCAATTCAACTTTCTTATTTCTTTCTTTTATTTTTTCTATTTCCATTTTTAATTCATTATTATCCATTTTAATTTCCTTCTTTCATAAATATTATATTTCATATTTCTTTAATTTTTTTATATAACTTTCTATAGATCTATCATTTGGTATTTTTACTATATTTTATCCATTCCAATTGTCCATTATAAAATTACTACATGCCGCAACTCTTAACATATGCATTTGTAAATTTTCAGGTAAATAGTATTTATTGTATATTTTTATTATATTCATTTCCATCACCTTTCTATTTTTTCATGTAATAATATACTGTGCATAAGTCTTTGAATCCAAATTTTTTATACATCTTATTAGGATAAAAATCTAGTTCTGTCTGTAAGTATGCAATATTAATTTTTTTACCCTTACACATTTGTAATTGCTGTTTCAATACTTCTTTGCCGATTCCTTTATTCCTATATTCTTTCTTTATTGCCAAGCTATAAATACCACAAATTTTATTATTGTAAACACTTTGTGTTGTTCCAACTATTTTATTATCAACTTTTATATAGTAAAACTCACTTTCTATATCATCATAAATTTTTTTATAATTTATATAACTTTGCTTGTACCCTTCATCTAAGTCTCCATATGGATCGTCTTTATCATCTGTTTGATAACAAGACATCACACAATCTGCATATTTTTTCATATCTGTTGCTAATTCTAGTTTGACATCTAAATTGCAATTTGTTTTTATATTGTCTAATTTAGAGAAGTCATCATAAATTTGCCATGCTTCTGTTGAAATCAACTCATATTTATTGGGTTTAAAATATTTTTCTCTATTATTATAAATTTCATTCATAAAAGGAATTACATAAACAACTGTATTCCTGTCTAAGTCTTTAAAAATCTTATCCGCTTCAAATTCTGTTACAATATCTCCAGTTTCAAGAAATTTTCTTATTTTATTTAAACTAAGTTTTCTGTTAGTGTTGTTTCTTTCATCTAACATTAACTTTTCTTGTTTCATATTTAATTGTTCAATTTGGGTTTGTAATTTTTCTTTTCTCTCTAAAAATGTATCTCTATCTATAGCATTATCTAAGCTTAAGTCAATTAATTTATTTATTTTTGAATTTAACTTTTGCTTTTCTGCTTCGATATTTTCTATTAACTTATCTGATGAATTTTCAGTTATTATGTTGTTCATTCTGTTAATAAACTTTTCAACAATATCGCCTTTATCACTACACAAAATTTTGTAAGCCTCTACAAAACAATTTTCAATTATTGTTTCTTTAATCGCTTTACATTTTGGACATTCTGTTTTTCCTCTTTTTACAAAATTCATACAGTGCCAAACTGGTGCTGCATTTTTTGTTCCAGAATTCCAATTTCTTCTTGTTAAAACAGTTCCACAAAATCCACAATAAATTCTGCTACTAAATGGATATTTTCTACTATAATTGCATTTTCGTTTTCCTTTTTCTCTTGAACCAGCTCTTTTTTCTAATATCTGTTGAACTTTATCAAATAGCTCTGGCTCAATTATTGCTTGATGATGTTCTTTTATGTAATACATATTTTCTTCTCCCATATTTACTACTTGCTTATGAGTTATAGGGTCTGTTGTATAAGTTTTGCCTTGTAATACATCACCTTTGTATTTTTCATTTTTTAGTATTCTTCTAATCTTCCTTGAATTTTCTCTATAACTTGAACTTCCATTAAACCTTCTGTTCTCGGCATTAAGATACTGTAAAGAAAAATTCCTTTCAGTCATTTTTCTAACACTATCTAAATCCTCCACTCTATTAGAGAGAACCCTGTTTAGATTATACACTATTACATTGATAAAATCAAATTTCTATTTTCTCTAGTTTATATTCCTTTATAATGCTCTCTTTCGCTTGTTTGTATATTTTCTCGTTTATTAGTTTGTTTTTGAATAATCTGTTTAAAAGTGTTATTTCAATACTTCCGTTTAATAAGTTGGTATCGACTTTTTCTTTAAATAAATCCGTATTTATCTTTTGTTCTTTTTGAATATCCATAGTATGTAGCCTTATACATCATGTGTATTTTTAGCAATACTTATAATGTATTCCTTTAAACTATGTTTTGGCATTCCATTAAAGAATTTTTCAATTTCATCTTGTGAAAATGAAACTTTAATGCTTTTTTCCTTTTTATATTTTTTAATTACTGATTCATTTAAATAAAAGTTTTCATTTTTCTTTTTGCATAATAAATAATCTTCTTTTATTCTTTTAGCAACACCTGATGTTATTTCACAACTATAATACTGTACCAAGTAATTTATAATTTCTTGATAATCTTTTTCCAAAAAACTAATATACGCTGCTGATAGTATTGATAGCTTTTGGTTATTTACTAATTCCTGCAATTCTGGTATTAAAAAGTTTAATCTTAAATATTTTTGAAATGTACCATTTGCGATCTTCTTATCTTTGCAAATTTGTTTTCTATCATGATTATATCTTTCATAATAATCTTTATAAATTTTAGCAATTTCCATAGGTGTATCACCTGATACATTTGTTGTATTTACAGATACATCTGTTGTATTTTCTGGTACACTAGATGTATTCTCTGTTACACTTATTGTATTAAGCACTTCATCTAATACCTGTCCCTTACTAATGTATAAAGCCTCCAATAATTCATCTGTTGTTATAAACTCCTTATTTGCCAGTTGCAAAACTTTAACAATAGGCATTTTTTCTTCATCTAGTCTTTGCTTAGCTTTTATCATTTCCTGCTTTTTGTAATAATTCATCATTACTTCATTTGTCTTATCAATATACATAATACTTTACCTCCATAAAATAAAAATTAGAAAATAAAAAAGCAAAGAAAAAGAGCTAGATTTCTCTAACTCAATAGTGTATTTTCAATTTTCTTTTTTGTGTTGTTTTTGCCTTATAATCCAGTTATATCAAGTATTTCATTACATAATCCACGTTCTGCATTTTCTCTGCATTTTTGAAAATTTTAAGAGTGCTAGAAAGCTTGTCTTTCTATGTGTTTGCGTGATGCACACTGCATCACTATCCTGCCATTAGCGTTTTTTATAATTTGATTTTGGCTAAAAATTTTATAAGTCAAATTTTTTTATTTTTTTGACTTATAAAATTTTATAGGTCAAAAATCTCGTTTTTTTTGACCTATAAATTTTTATCGGGCAAATTTTTCGATTTTTTTGACCTATGGATTTTATTTTAAAAATAAATCTGTATATTTTTGAAATGTAAAAATTTGATTTCTACTATATCCTGTTGTTTCTACAATAATATCATTATATAATAAACAATTAATTACATTTTTTATTGTACCTTCTTTTATGTTAGTCAATTCGCATAATTTTTTTCTATTAATTACAGGTTCATTATATAATACATCTATTACCTTCTTTACATTATCAGATTTCACTGGTAACTCAACTACAATTTTATCCATTTCCATTGTAAGTTCAACTACACTTCTAAATTTTTCTTTTGCTGTTTTTGATGTTTCAATAACAGCTTCTAAGAAAAATTTGATCCAACTTATCATATCATTATGTGTTCTAACTCTTGTTAGCATATCATAGTATGTATCTTTGTTTCTTTCAATATAATCTGAAATATATAAACATGATTTTTGAAGCATTCCTTTACTTTGAATATAAAGTGGTACAAGCAATCTGCCAATTCTACCATTACCATCTAAAAATGGATGTATTGATTCAAATTGATAATGCAAAATTGCAATTTTTATTAAATCTGGTGTATCAATTTCTTCGTTATTTATAAATTTTTCAAAATCACTTAAACATTCAGCAACTTCTGTGTGTGGTGGTGGTACATAAACAGCTGTACTTGGCATACTTCCACCAATCCAATTTTGAGAAGTTCTAAATTTTCCCGGTGTTTTATGCTCTCCACGAACTCCTGTCATTAGTATTTTATGGATTTCTCTTATTAATCTAGTACATACTGGAAACCCTTCACTAATTCTTTGAACTCCATAATTTGTTGCTTTAACATAATTTTGTACTTCTTCCCAATCATCTCTCTTCTCTGGATTTACATCTGCTACATCTAATAAATCTTCTTCTACTGTAGTTCTTGTTCCTTCAATTCTACTAGATTTGTTCGCCTCAATTTTTACATGCATTTTAATGTATAAATCTACATTTGGAATTAAAAGCGAATAAGCATTTAGTTCTCCAATTTGTCTGTTGGCTTCTGCTAATAACTTGTCCAACTTTGTATCATCCCAACCCCAGTTGTAATTTATTTTACTTGGAATAAATGCTTTGTAATCATTCATTTTTATATATTCACCTGATTTGTATTCTTCTAACTTCTTCATAAAACCGCCTCCTAAAATCGTATTTATTTTGCGAACATTTGTATTGTATCATGTATTTAAATTTTATACAAGACATTTAACAAATTTCTATATAATTATTGCTTTTTAATAAAATATAACTTACAATATATTTACATTTAATGTTGCACACTTTAGTGTGGTTTGTTCGTTTATAAACGCAAAAAATCCCTCTGAAACAGAGGGATTTTCTATTTAGTTGCCGGAAATTCCTAAATATTTAGTTCAAAATATAAATTAGACTATACTTCTATATCTATTCATTAATTATATATATCGGTCATTATCTTCCTTATTTTTATTTAAACTTTTATACACCCCCATAACATGAGAACTTCTAGAAAAAACTCTTACACCAGGCAATTCCATAATATTTCTAATTATAGTTTCTTCTTGATCTACAGAAGGCTTATAAAACAATTCATTTTTATCAGAAAAGTGTATAGTTTCCTCATTATCTGGTCTTTCACTATCTTCTTCTTTTTCTGTCTCCTTAAAAATACTTCCAACAACCACATCACTTATATCGCATCTTTTTATTACTTCTTTATACAATTCTAAATCATTAATTGTTATATCTTTAAGAACAGGTTTCATGTATAAAACTGTTGGTATTGGTAATTGCTTAGAAATTTCAAAAGTCTTAAATCTATCCTTAGGATGTGTTGTTCCTTTTTCTATCGTATCCCATTTACTAATAGTTGCACTACTTACAAAAATAACAAGTTGTCCGTAATATTTGATTAACTCCTTAAACTGACTTGCATCTTCTAAAGAAATTTGTCTTTTAGTTGCAAGTTGAATTTGATTTCCTTTTTGCAAAAAATGTTTAATTAATTTTATTGTTTCGCTCCTATTATTATCTTAAAAAGATGGGTTACGATAATAATAGTGTTGTTTCTAAAGTAAAGAAGGCAGAAGAATTAATTACAGAAATAGAAAAAATAGGGATAACACAAGATACATTAATTACTTTAGGCTGTTTTTCAGAATGTTGGGATGATAATAATAGGTACAACCTCCTGTACATCCTAGACAAGTATTTACAAATATTCTTTTATTATCTTTTGCATATAAATATCCTGTATCTATCATTTTACACCATTCCATTCATTATAAAATTCATTTAAAAATCCTTCCAAATATTTATGTCTTTCTATTGCAATTTCTTTTGCTGTATTTGTATTCATCATATCTTTTAATTTTAATAGTTTGTCGTAGAAATGACTAATTGATGTTTTAGAACCATATATATTATAATCTTTTTCATCTACAAGTTCATTGTCATCTGGATTATATATTAACTTTCCTTTCTTACCACCATAAGCAAATGTTCTCGCAATTCCTATTGCTCCTATCCCATCTAATCTATCGGCATCTTGTACTATTTTTCCTTCTATCGATAATTCTTTTACATCTGTAATATTACTGCTAAACCCTAGATTAATACAACTATGCATAATATTTTCAGCATCTTCTTTAGAAATGTAATTATAAACATCTAATTTTTGTAAAGTATTCTCTAATGCTTCCTTTACATCTCCATTATAAAATTTATGGTCATACAGATCATGCATTAAAACAATTATAATAATTAAAAATTCATTTGCATTTTCTTTTTTGTTTATTAGCATTGCATTATTATACACTCTTTGAATATGCCACCAATCGTGCCCTGTTGAATCATTTTCGCATACACCCTTAACATATTTTTTTATTACATTTATTATTTCATCATTACTCATTTTTTCTCCTTAATAGTTATTTATGACATTTTAAAATACAAAGCACCTGGAATTTAGGCACTTTACATAGGATTCTCTTTAACTTTTCCATTATATTTTTTATAATTTTATATGTTCATTAACATACAACCATATAATATGGTATATTGAGCATAGATATATAATCCTTGTATCCAGCTCATACAAATATCTTAAATCATTTTTTCAAAATCATTTTATATGTTTCCGTACTCCATATCTAAAACCACCTTAACATGAATTTCAGAATTTTGTACTTTTTCTAGTCCAAATCGACCTCTTTCATGAAACATTATCGAATCTTGAAAGCTAGTAAATTCAACTACTGTAGGCTGTTTTTCAACTCCATCACCGCTAGGCACTCCACGTGAACAGTAAAGGGAAACATATCTACAGGTTTTATAAATTCAATATTATATTTTTCTTCCAATTTTGATAAATCTCTAACTAATGTAGCAGGATTACAACTAATATAAACTATTTTTTTAGGTTTAATCTTTAATATGTTTTCTATACTTTTATTATCTAATCCCTTTCGTGGAGGATCTACCATAACAATATCTGGAATAATATTATTTCTATTAATCAGATTATCTAATATTTCTTCTACATCTCCAGCTATAAATTCGGTATTGTTAATATTATTTATTTTTGCATTTTCTTTCGCCGCTTCTATTGCTTCTTCTACAATTTCTATTCCATATACTTTTTTAGCATATTTTGCCATAAATAAAGAAATCGTCCCTATTCCACAATACAAATCAAATACAATATCTTTTTTTGTTATCTTTGCACCTTCTACTCCTATTTTATATAGTTTTTCTGCTTGTATTGGATTTACTTGGTAAAAAGAAAGTGGTGAAATTTTGAAAATAAATTCTCCTAATTTGTCTTTTATATATCCATCTCCATATAAATTTATATTTTCTTTTCCTAATATAACATTTGTATTTTTCATATTGATGTTTTTAACAATGTTTTTTACATTTTCAAAATTGTTTGTAATTTCATTAACTAATTTTTCTTCATTAGGAATATCACGACCATTGATTACAATTATACACATAATTTCATTGGTTTTTATTCCTATTTTGGTTACAATATGTCTTACTAATCCTTTTCCAGTTTTTTCATTATAAATACTTATATTGTTTTTAGTGATATAATTAAACACAAATTTAGCTAATTTTTCAGTTTCTTTATTTTGAATTAAACATTCTTCAATTGGTATAATTTCATGTGTTCTTTTAGCAAATACACCAATTACTGGTTTTCCATTTTTATCAATCCCAACAGGATATTGTGCTTTGTTTCTATAATGATATGGATTTTCCATTCCTAATGTTTCTTCTACATTTATTCTTGTTTTTAATGTTTTATTAACTAAACTTTGTACTGCATTTTGTTTCATTTTCAATGTTTCTTTATATTTTATATGTCTTAAATTACATCCCCCACAACGTTTATATGTAGCACAATCACTTTCTATTCTTGCGTCTGATTTTTCTATTATTTCTAGTATTTTTCCAAAAGCATGTGATGATAATACTTTTACAATTAGTATTCTTACCTTTTCACCTTTTAAGCTGTTAGGAATAAATATTGTAAATCCTTCTACCTTTGCAATTCCTTCTCCTTCAAATCCATTATCTATGATTTCTACTATATATTCTTTGTTTTTCTCTACCGGCATAATACCTTTCTCCTATTTTGCTATATTTTGCTTATATTTTATCATAAAAAGTCTAAAATATAAAGTATTTAAAATTAAAAAAGATGTTTCTATAGAATCTTAAATTCCATAGAAACATCTAAATTGGTGCCGACGAAGTAGATATCTACAACTTTTTGGCTCTCTTGACGATTGATATAAAATCAATCAAGTTAATAGAATTATAACATACTTCTATTAAAATGCAACAAATAATTAAAAATTTTTAGTAATAAAAAAATGAACTGAAAATCTTTTTAATCTAATCAATTCATTTTTTTATTGGTACATATTCAATTATATCGTCTATCTTGCAATCTAAAATATTACAAAATATTTTAAGATATTGAACATTTATTAATGTTACGTTTCCTTTACAATAATTACAAATTGTATCATACCTTATATTTGTTTTTCTTGAAAGAGAATATTTTGTAAAACCTTTTTTATTTATTATATCTTGTAATTTAAAAATAATAGATCCATCTACTTTTATTAAGTTATTTCCTAAACAATCATTATCAAACTTACTCATATATACCTTTCTCCATATAATAATTCTATATAAGAATATCAAAAATATTACGTCTTGACATTATACGTTCGAAACGGTATAATATAAAAAATAAAAATAGATAAACGATTACATATTATTTATGCTTGTTTATCTATTTCATCATCAACGATTGTTAATAGCTCATTGAAACTACAATTTAATGCTTTACAAAAGGCTTGTAAATATTTAAAGGATATAGATTGTGTTTTTCCAGTGATAGCTCTATTAAGATTATAATGTGAAATATCCATCTTATCGCACAACCATTCTTTTGATTTACCTTGCTCTTTTAAAATTTTTTCTACATTTAATTTGACCATAATTTACCTACTTTCTAAGACAAAATAATTTTATAATAAAAATTTTTATACGTGTAGCACTTGAACGTGCCAGTATATTGTGGTAAAATTTGTGTAGAATAAAAAATATGTTTCTTAATGTTTTGAATTAAGAAACATTAATTAAGAATTAATAATCGTAAGCCCTAGTAACTATGGTCATTACAGCCATTTTTTAGAGATAAACTTTAAAAGATTGCTTAATAAAAGATTACGAATGAAAAAGGAGGAATATATTAAAAATGGAAGGAAAAAAAACAAAAATTAAGAAAGATTTACATAGAGTGACAAGAACTTTAAAAGGTAATAGCAAAAATCGTGGTATCACTTTGATAGCATTGGTGATAACTATTGTACTAAATTGCTCGTCCCTCGCAATGGAACGAATGTATAAGAAAGAGAAAATATTGAAAATAAACTAAACCTCTATTATAATATAATTATGTAACCAAGAGTTGCAAATATATTATAATGGAGGTT